>JAFEHB010000104.1_pt1 | contig 93775 bp, 108 predicted proteins | sample 9267121 | NCBI WGS metagenome assembly JAFEHB01 (sample SAMN17103336, study PRJNA684904) | human gut metagenome | isolation source: diarrhea sample from child under the age of five | host: Homo sapiens | place: South Africa: Mafikeng, Mafikeng Provincial Hospital | collected 2019-09 | reverse complement strand
CAGCGCGCGGATCCTTGGAGTTCCACTGGATGACCTTGCCCAGGTACATGGCGTTGGCAGCACCGTGGATGATGTGGCCGTTCTCAAAGGCAGCACCGGTCTTGTGAGCCATGGAGTGAACGATGCCGAGCAGACCCGAAGAGAAGGCGATGCCGGCAATGCACTGAGCCTCATGCATGTGCTGACGGGCCTCATGGTCGCCAGCATAGGACTTGGGCAGCCACTCGACGATCTCGCGGATGCCATGCAGGGCGTTGGCATCGGTGAACATAGAGGCGAAGGTAGAAACGTAAGCCTCCATGCAGTGGGTCAGAGCATCCATGCCGGTGTGAGCGCACAGCTTGGCGGGCATGGTGTAGGTGAGCTCGGGGTCGACGATGGCGACATCAGGGGTGATGTTGAAGTCGGCCAGCGGGTACTTGATGCCCTTGGCGTAGTCGGTAATGACGGAGAACGCAGTGACCTCGGTAGCGGTGCCGGAGGTAGAGGAGATGGCGCAGAAATGAGCCTTCTGACGCAGCTCGGGGAAGCTGAACGGCTGGATGATGTTATCGAAGGACTCCTCGGGATACTCGTAGAAGACCCACATGGCCTTAGCGGCATCGATGGGCGAGCCGCCGCCGATGGCGATAATCCAGTCGGGCTCGAACTCGCGCATGGCCTCGGCGCCCTTCATGACCGTCTCGATGGACGGGTCGGACTCGACGCCCTCGAACAGCTTGACCTCGAAGCCGCCTTCCTTAAGGTCGGCCTCAACGTCCTGCAGGAACCCGCCGCGGCGCATAGAGCTGCCGCCAGAAACGATGATGGCCTTCTTGCCCTTGAGGTTCTTCACCTCGTGGCGAGCACCTTCACCGAAATACAGATCGCGCGGGTTAGTGAAACGTCCCATACCTTGCCTCCAAATCGACAAGCCCCTCTTGGCTTGTATTAATGCGGAGCACCTAATTGGCTCCGCAAGGACCAATAGCAGCGGCGAGTGCACCGGACGACGGTGTGCTCAAACGCTTTACCATAAGAGAGTATTACCCCCCCCTCTCATGGCCGGTTCCGCTTACGGTTAGGGTTTCGAAAGGGCATTCGAAACAGCTCCGCATCACGTCCCGATGGAATTATAAACTTTATGCCCGTTTATGCCTTTCGTTTTTCAGTAAACGTAAGTTTTTCTCGGCGTGTTGTACATCTCCATCTTGGGTACATAGCCCTTTGGCGCAGCGGCTTCGCTGCTCTATACTTTTGACCATTACACATGGAGAGGAGTGGCCCATGGCATTCGATCCCATTCAGGAGGACTGCCTGCGCCTCATCCTGGAACTTTTACGTCGAGAGCATATCTACCCGCTCGATAACGCGGCAGTTATCGAGCGCGGCATGACCCAATATCAACGAGACCCGGATGCGCTGGTCAAAACCGACCGCGACCGCTCGTTCCACCTGGTAGCAAAGGCAGCAGAACTCGCCGACTACCGGGTGCCGTTTCTCACCGACGAAGACCAGATCAACAAAGAGGACGATCGCGCCGAGGCCATTTTGCGCGAAGCGGTAGAGCTCGACCCCAAGAACTGGGACGCTCGTCGCATGCTTACGGCCATATGCGCAAATTCAAACGACGAGTACGTCTCCTATCTTTTGGATAACCGCGCGGCAGTTGAGCACGATATCGAAAAACTCGTTGAGTCTGCCGACAATCCTTATGACGAAGAATATGCTCAAGACCTGGGCAAACGCCCCTATCTTCGCTGGCTTGCCGCCCTTTCCTCCCGCGCTCTCATAGCGGGCCAGTACAAGCTTTCCCTCGACGCCGCGCGCAATCTTTTAGAGATCGCTCCCGATGACCCTGCCGATGTTCGCTACACCGCGATGCTCGCCCTTGCCAAGCTGGAGTGCGATATCGCCGATCTTAAAGCCTTTAAGGCCGAGCACCCTCGTGCGTTTGCCGCCTCCCCTATCCAGCCGCGTCGCCCGGATAGGTCCGAGCCGCGCCAGGACGCCTGGAGTCTGCTTGCTCAGATCAACGTTTTGTACCGAGCTTTTGACTTCGAAGGAGCGAGCCATGTGCTCCGCCTCCTTCTGCGCACCTATCCGCACACATCGCAGGCGCTGTTCTATCAGGCCGAGTTTCCCGACGGGCTGTACGCACGCGTAAACGTGATGCCCGGCAGCCAAGATGAGCTTATTCTCGCCATCAGCGAAGCGACCCCCTTGCTTCAAGAAGGCCTCGGAGCACCCGAAAACGCCGGCTTCGCCGTTTGGCTCGCCAATCACGAACTGGTGCAGTCGGCGCTTGATGAGGATGTAGCGCAGCTTTCCGCGATGGTAAACGCCGCCCGAAAGCGGGGTAACAACTAATGGATCCGCGCAAGTATATTCCGGCGTTTTTGCAGTATGAATATGAGCAGGAGCACCCAAACCTCACTCCCGCGGCAGAGAATTTGCTGCGGGAGCGCATAGAGCAGGACCCCGACTCCTATGCCACCTCCGTGCAGGCGCAGGCGCTCATTTCGTACGCACGCGTTCGTGAACAGCTCATTTACGGCATCGAGCACTTAGAAGAGCTTCCCGACGAGGAATTCGACAAGAAGCGAGAAGCGCTTTTTAACGATATTCGCCTCTCGCTTTTCAAGATCATCGAAACTGATCATAGCTGTATCGACGCGCAGCTACTGAACACCCTTTTGGCCGATGTCCCCCTCGACAACTGTCTGGGCGACATCATGCAGCTTGAGAAGCAGGCGCGTGAGTATCTGAGCACTACGGTTGCCGATTTTGATGCAGACGCCCCGCATTACTGGAACGAGTCGCTCTCCGAAGACGAGATGTCGCGCCGCACGCTTTCGTGCCCCATGATGATCGGTTGGCTCCATACGCTCGAGGCGCTCTCGACCGGCTGCTTGGGAAGCGCTCGCTATCGCGCCGCCATCACATATGCCAGGCGTGTCATGCGCGCACGCGGTTACGACAACCGCGCTGTCGGCACCATTTTGCTGGCACAGGCTCGTCTTGAAGACGAGGATGCCTTTTTCGCCACGGTTCACGAGGGGGGCGAAGAGCTGGAGTCTTCTCCTTGGTATCTGCTGGGCCGAACGTTGCTGCTGTATAAGCTCGGGCGGCGCAAAAACGCCCGTCGTGCGGCGCGTGATTTTGCCCAACGCTGCGACGGCGGCGCGTTCTTCCTGCTCAATCCCACCTATCTCACGCCATACCTGCCCACAAGGCCCGAGCCGCAAGAGCCCTGGAACCTTACGCACCAAGCAGTATGGGAAGCAGATAGCATCATCGTGGATACCCCCGATTTTCCCGCTTGGATTCAGTCAATCGAAGGCATGGAAGAGCTTTCCGAACAGTTCGCTCGCCGTCAAGGATTCTAAGGTTGAGCAATCGCGACCATCATGCACGACCAAGCACAATAACCCCGGCAGGAAAAGGCGCGTATGCCACATCCTGCCGGGGTTATTTTACGCTCTGACACTTTATGACTATGCGCGGGAAAGTGTCGAAGAAAGAGCCTTGTCTACAGCGCAACCCACGCCAGCACCGACGGCAAGCTTTGCAGCATCGGGCAAAATGAACGGCAAGACGGCCGCCGCCATGGCAGGCGCCACGCCCATCGAGCCGACAACCATGAGCTGGGCCGTTCCGCACACATAGGAAATGACAAGCAAGGCAGCATCGCCCGCGAGTACGCGAGCAAAGAGCGGCATGGTCTGGGGCAGCAGGCGAACCAGCGTCGTAGCGACGATCATGCCTACGAGGAAGCCCCACAAAAAGCCGCCAGTCGGGCCTACAAGGCGCATAACACCGCCCGAAAAACCGGAAAACACCGGCAGACCGATGGCACCCAAAAGCAGATACACCGCAACTGCGAGAATAGCCGTAGGCCTATCAAGAACGGCGGGGATAAGCGCCAGGGCCATGGTTTGCAAGGTAAAGGGAATGGGGCCGAGGGGAACACTCACCCACGCGGAAACGGCCAAAAGTGCCACACACAGTCCGGCACGTGCAATCTGCTGAGTTTTCATTTGGGCTCCTTGATCTGAGTGGTCATTCGAACAAGCAAGGAGACAGTATATTCGCTGAAGGCGCATTGTCTGAGAAGTTAACTGATTAACAATAAGAATTTACATGAAAGATAAGCTTTTCGTAGACGAGATATCTGGTATACTCAACTGCGCTGTCCCCATCGTCTAGCGGCCAAGGACGCCACCCTTTCAAGGTGGATATCACGGGTTCGAATCCCGTTGGGGGCACCATTCCAATTTTCCTCGAACCCGCTGGATGTCAAGTCTGGCGGGTTCGTTGCTTTCCGTGTCGTAGTTCAGTGTCACGAGCACGTCTTCGTCGGATACGCTCGCCTGCCATACGAACGCCTTCAATAGCGTTGCGTCATCGAGCTTCGCGCCGCACTGCAGGAAGTCCGCGAAGCGCTCCGGGTCTATCTTCTGCTCCTGGATGGCCTGCAGGTCGTAGTTGGCGCGAGCCTTCTGCTGCTCAAGCTCGGCTATGCGCTCCTTCACGCCCGGCGCTATGATTCCCTGCTCGATGGCGTTCAGGATGTTCTTCAGCCCGCGCTCCGCAGCTGAAAGGGATTCCGCCGCCCGTTTTCGCCTTGTGGCAATCTCCGCCCCGTCTGCCCTGTCGGCGACCATGCGGGCTATCCTCAAGGCCTCCTCGCGGTCGGAAAGCAGCTCGCGCAGGGCACCGACGATAGCGCCCTCAAGCTCCTCTCGGCGAACGTTTCTCATGCAGCCGTCAACGCAGCTGTAGTACTCGTATTTGACGCTGTGCCGCCCGCGCCCGCTCACGCCCTGCAGGTTTCGCCCGCAGCCGGCGCATATGGCCTTACCCGCCAAGGCGAAATCGCCCCAGTCCTCCGAAGAGCGCTTCTTGGTTCCCTGCACCTGCTGAGCGTCCATGAAAGTCACCTCGTCTATGATCGCGGGCATTCCGCCCTCCTTGACTATGCCGCCCCACTCGTAGCGCCCCGTGTAGCGCCTGTTGTGGAGCATCTGGTAAACCATCGAGTAGCCGCACGGGTTGCCGTTGGAGGTCTTCACGCCTCGCTGGGCGAAGTCCCGAGCTATCGAGTTCACGGTCTCGCGGTTGACGCGCCGCTTGAAGGCCTCGCGCACGAACGCGGCGTCATGCTCGTCTATCTCGTACTCGTCGTCCTCCGACTTGCGGTAGCCGAACACGCGCACGCCGTTGGTCTTGCAACGGAGCGCGTTGCCCTCCATTCCGCGCTTGGTGCGTATGGCGGTCTTCTTCGACTCGCAGGCGGCAAGGCCTTCCAGCAGCTTCTCGTAGATGATGCCCTCGGGCGAGTCGGGTATGGCCTCAAGCGCCGACACGAGCTTCACGCCCTTCTTGGCAAGCTCGCGCTTGTATATGGGCGCGTCGTACTCCCCACGGGAGAAGCGATCCATCATGTACACAAGCACTATGTCGGATTCGCCCGCGTTGGCTATCATGCGCTGGAACTCGGGGCGGTCGTCGGTGCGGCCCGATATGGCGTAGTCGCAGTACTCGGCGGCGATGGCATAGCCCTCGCGTTTGCACCAGTCGCGGCACACGCGCAGCTGGTCGTCTATCGAGGCCTCGCGCTGCTTGTTGCATGAAAAGCGGGCGTATATCACCGCTGTTTTTGGCATAATAAGAAACGGCCTCCTTCTGTAGAGGTTTATGAGTGAGCCTCACGGGCAGCGCTGCAACGCTTCGACCCCGTGGGGCTTCTTTATTCTTTCGGCGCGTAGAACTCGCATCGCGGGCAGCTCGCCCGCAGTATCCCGCGACCCTCCCTGATGTACTGGCGGCATAGGTCGCCGTGAACGCACGGAGCCTTGCCGGCATGTTCCGAGGCCTTGGCCTTCTCGTAGTCGGTGAGCGCTTCGAGCATGCTCTTGTACACGATGTCGGCCATCTCCGCTTTGGCCTGCTCGGTATTCGTCGCTCCTATGCGCGCCATCCTCCTATCTATATAGAACGGTAAACGAGTACAGCATCATGTCGCTGTCGCGCGTGTTTGCGCTAGTCGCCATCTTGATGTCGACGATCTGGCAACCTTTGTCCTGGATGCGCGACAACGTTCCGTCGATGCGCTCGGTAACCTTGTCCTCAAGCTGCGTGGCGGTCGAATACATGGCCTTGCCCGCGACCTGGAACACGAGGGCGTGAACCTTCCCGTCGCTCACGATGAACTCGTCCGCATCGCTAGCCATCTTCTTAGCGGCGCTTTTGTTGAACATTCCCATGTGTTATTCCTTCCGTTCGCCAGTATCCCAAGGCCCCGTACCCAATAGTTCGTCAACGGAGCATTCGTAATACCTTGCAAGCTTTATGAGCTTTGATCCATTGATTTCGCGTTGCCCGCTTTCCATCATCGAGTAAGCGGGAACACCTATACCGAGAACAGCGGCCACTTCGGGCTGCTTCTTCCCATACTTGAGTCTTGTTTCCTTGAGACGGAATTGCGTGCCCACTGTGCCCTCCTTGCTTCTATAGGCACATTGTACAAAAAAATTTACAAATAGTGAATTCCTTACTTGCAAAAGGTCAGAAGTTCTTCTATATTCACTAATTGTGAAGTTCACAAATAGTGAAATGGAGGTGCATATGAACCCGATCGCAAGCGAGCGAGTTCGAATCGGTCTTAGCCAAGAAGATTTGGCAACGAAGCTCGGACTCAAAAGCCGCGCCACTGTTGCTAGCTACGAAAGTGGCGGTGAAATCCCCGGCTCGAAGCTCGTAGCCATGACGAAGCTTTTCCATTGCTCCGCAGACTACCTGCTTGGACTTACGGAGAACAGGACGGTGGCCTAAATGGCCGAACAGCAGACGCCCACCAAGCAGCAGGCAGAAAAGCCCAAAACGCCGCGCGAGCTGGCATTCGACCACATGTGCGACGTGCTGGTCAAGGCGTACCGGGAAAGCGAGCAGAAAGGCGAGAAGCAGGCGCGATGAGGCAGTGGTCGACACGTGAACTCAAGTACCTCGAAGAGCACGCGGGCGAAGGCGCTAAAGCGATAGCCAAGGCGCTGGGACGTTCGGAAGACTCGGTTAAGTGGCAAGCGCAACACTGCGGACTCTCACTCCGCAAGCGGAGCCAGTGCCCAAACTGCGGCAGATGGACATTCCGTCCCATGAACCGGATCAACGGCTGGTGCATCGAGTGCACGAAGGAACTTCACATGTCCGACCTAGCCGAGCAGGCCAACGCCATGCGAGAGGAGGCGGTTAGGGAGAAGAGGAACAACCAGGAGCGACAGCGCTACTACAGCGCAAAGAGCCGCGCCAAGAAAAAGCAAAAATAGGCACACCAAAAGCCACACGTGCTATGACCTGCGGAAACATCAGAAAGGAGCACGAAATGCAAAGCAAAAAGAAAGCGAGCGCCCCCAGCTACCACACTCCGAGCGCTCGCATGAACCGCATCGAGAACGATGCTTCGACCATCATACCATTCGAGCGCAAGCCCCGTCCCACCGCGAAGGAGATGCAGGACGCCTCCCAGTTCAAGGCTGGCGTTTTGGTCGGCTTCCTAGCCGCCACAATCATCTTCCTCATCGTCCTGTGGGCGTGGGTAATCCCCACGATGGACGGCGCTATGGCAACGGCCCAGCAGGCATACGAGACCACGGCGGGTGCCGTCCATGCGTAACGACGAGCGCTACAGCCCCAAGCCGCAGAGCAACCAGCTTGAGATATTCGGCCTCGGCTCCGCAGGCGAGCAGGACTTCCAAGAGGCCCGCAAGTGGATCGAGGACAACCCAGGCGCTTGGAACTTCATGGTGGAGAACGCCGTGAGGCTCAACCGCAAGGGCTACGTGTCGGTCAACTACCTGGTGAACATGGTGCGCAACGAGCTGCACGTGGCCTGCAAGAACGGCATCGCCCCGAGCCTGGCCCGCATCATGGAGGCCCGCTACCCGCAGCTGAAGGGCGCTTTCAACAAGCACCGCAGCCAGTCGGACGGTTTCAGCGAATGAGCTGGGTTCAAACGCTGGCGGCGACGGCGCGGGTCGTGGTTCCGGTTCGCGAGGTCGTGGGCAAGCAGCGCCCCCGCACCGATTACCGCAACCGCCGCACCTACACCCCCACCAAGACCCTGAAGGCCGAGAAGGAGGTGCGCGACGCGTGGCGGGCCGAATACGGCGAGACCTTCGCCGGGCACGACGGCCCCGTGAGGATGCGCATATCCACCTACCGACCGCTCGCTAAGAGCAACCCCAAGTTTTGGGAAGGGCGCTCCGACATGGGAAAGCCCGACTGGGACAACGTGGGCAAGCTCGTCTGCGACTCGCTCAACGGCCTTGCCTTCAAGGACGACCAGCAGGTGATCACCTGCACCGTGGACAAGCGCCCGAGGCCCTGCCACGGGACGCAACCGTTTATCAGCATCTACATCGAGTACTTCGTCGAGGAGTACGTGAAGGAGAAGAAATGAACGCCAAATACTTCGAAGAGAACGGCTTTGAGGACTTCCACGGGACCAAGTTCCACAAAGCAGTGCTCGACCACGCCGCCTGCATCGCGAACAACCTCATGTTCGACGCCACGCATCCTGACAACAACGACGGCGAGACGGCGGCAAACGCCTACCACGTGATAATCGCGCTTTGCGAGGCCGGGCTTTCCAGGATCGACGAGAAGTGCGTCGCCAAGAGCCGCGAGTTCATCGCCGACAAGATCAAGCCCGTCAGCGAGGAAGAGCGCGAGTTCGGTCGCGCGTTCCTTGCCGCCGTTCTCGGCATCAAATAGGAGGTAACGACATGATCAACGAAGCCACCATCCAGGCGCAGTTCAAGCAGGCCACCGTGAAGGGCAGCGTTGCGACCCTGCAATTCGAGATCCTGACCGACAACGCCGACGCCTTCCGCATCATCAAGCAGAGCGGCAAGACGGTTTTGCTCACCGTGGCTGAGCAGCAGCAGGCCATGGACTTCGACGACGAGACGGGCGAGATCTATGGCTAAGGAAACCGAACCGCAGCAGGTCGAGGCAGAGGTCATCGAGGCCGAGGCCACCACGCTTGAGGTCACCTACACCGAGGCCACTATCGCTTCGAACATGGACGCGTTGGAGGCCCACGTGAAGAAGGTCGTGGCCGACTACGAGGGCGCCACCTACGACCTCGCGAGCGCCCAGGCCATCAAGGAGGCCAAGCACGACCGCAGCTACCTCAACGGCATCAAGAAGGAGATCGACGAGCGCCGCAAGGCCGTGAAGCGCGAGTACAACAAGCCGCTCGACGCATTCGAGAGGCGCTGCAAGCAGATCACGGCCATCATCGACGAGTCAACCGACGCCATCAAGGCGCAGCTCGACGAGGCCGAGCAGACGCGCAAGGACGCGCTCTACTCACGCCTACAGCAGCACTACGAGGAGTTCGCGGGACTGCTCGCGCCGGTCGTCCCCTACGAGCGCCTGCATGAGCCGCAGTGGCTCAACAAGACCTTCGGCGAGATCAAGGCGCAGCAGACGCTTGAGGCAAAGGTGTCCGACGTGGCCCGAGACTGGGAAACGCTCAAGGCCCAGCAGGAGGCGATGCCGCACTACGCCGACGCGGAGCGCGAGTTCTTCCGCACGCTCGACCTCGGAGCCGCCTTGAACGCGGCGCGTTTGGCCGACGAGGAAGACCAGCGCATCGCCGAGCTGAAGGCGGCTATGGCGCCAGAGCCCGAACCGGAACCGATGCCGGAACCAGAGCCTGAGCCGATCGAGATCCCCGCGCCAGTGCCAATGTCCGCCCCCATGCCGGCACCCATGCCAGCACCGGTCGCGGAGCCCTTGGAGGCGTGGACGGTCGAGGTGCCGAGAGCCACGCGATCGCAGATGCAGGCGCTCGCATCCACGCTCAAGGCGCAGGGAATCACCGGAAGCATCCGCCGGGGCACGCCAGCCCAGGTGGCAGCGAGGATGGAGTAGACGATGGCAGAAGACAAGCACATGACGCTGGCCGAGGCCGTGGCCCAGGTGCAGCGATCCGTGGTGGTGCCCAAGGCACGCTACAACGCCCACGGCAACTTCTACTACCGCTCGATGGAGGACATCGTGGCGGCGCTCAAGGAGCCGTGCAAGGATGCGGGCATAGCCTTCACGCTCAACGACAGCATCGTGCAGATCGGCGAGCGCTACTACGTCGAGGCCACGTGCCGCCTGTTCTTCGAGGACGGCCACGGTGATCCCATGGACGTGACGGCCTACGCCCGAGAGCCTTTGAGCCAGAAGGGCATGAACGAGGCGCAGGTCACGGGCAGCGCATCCAGCTACGCGCGAAAGTACGCGCTCTGCGGCGCGTTCGACATCGACGGCACCTCAGACCCCGACACGCTCATGGGAACCGAGAAGCCCGCCGAGAAGGAGCCGCCCGAGTTCGGCCAGTTCGTCGCCAAGTGCAAGAGCTGCGGCACCTCCTACCAGTTCGAGAGCCGCCAGCAGTACGAGCAGTTCAAGGCTAACCCAGGGTGCTGCCCGTCTCCCGCATGGCAGGTCGTGTAGGCCATGCAAGACCTCTACGCCGAGCGCATGCAGCTCTTCGACAGGCTCATGGACGAGCTTCAGGCGCTGCGCAACAGCGGAAGCCAGTACGCCGAGAACGAGGCCGAGTACCGCAAGGCGCTGCGCATAGCCATCTTGGAGGAGCGTTCCAAGGGCACGCCGGTCACCGTGATAAGCGACCTGTGCCGGGGACGCCCCGACATAGCCGAGAAGAAGCAGCTGCGCGACTGCGCCGAAGCGCTCTACAAGGCCTCGAGCGAGGCAATCATGGCAATCAAGTTGAGGATCAAGACCGTTGACGCCGACATCCAGAGGACGTGGACGAGCGGCGGCACCGGAGAAGGGAGCTTTTTGTGAGCATCAACCGAGTGAACATTACGGGCAACCTGACGCGAGACCCCGAGCTTCGCAGCACGGCGGGCGGCATGGCGGTTCTCGGTTTCGGCGTTGCGGTCAACGACCGCCGAAAGAACCAGCAGACGGGCCAGTGGGAGGATTACCCGAACTTCGTCGACTGCACGATGTTCGGCAACCGCGCCGAGGCCCTGAGCCGCATCCTGCGCAAGGGCATGAAGGTGGCCATCGAGGGCAAGCTGCGCTACAGCTCGTGGGAGGACAAGAACGGCGGCGGCAGGCGCTCGAAGCTCGAAGTCATCCCCGACGAGGTGGAGCTTCTGAGCCAGAATCCCAACGCCCAGCAGGGCCAGCCGCAGCAGTACGCGCCGCAGGGCTACCAACCGCAGGCCTACGCGCCCCAGCAGGCACCGCAGCAGGCGTACCAGCCGCAGCAAGCGCCGCAGCAGCAGGCACCCCAGTGGAACGCGCAGCAGGCCTACCAGAACCCGCCGGCCGTCCCGCAGCCGCGCCAGCAGGCACCAGCGCCCGCGCCGCAGGCCTACGCGCCCCAGCAGGCACCGCAGGCCCCGCAGCAAGCGCCCCAGCAGCCGGTGCAGCAGTCGATGGACGTGTACGACGACGACATTCCCTTTTAGGGGTGACGGCGGCGTGCAAGTCCTGGACTCGCTCATCGACGGGCCGCTTAGGCTTCGCAACCGCAGGGAGGGCGACGAGCTTATAGGCATGATCGTCCGGTACCTGCGCACGGGCGAGGAACCCGAGCCGCGCACCGACACCCAGGAAGCGGTGCTAACGGCCATACGGCCCGTCATGGAAACCTCCCGCTCGCGCATCGTGGCGGGAGGCAACGGCGGCAAATCGTCAAGCAACGACGCAAGCAAAGCCGAAAGCAAACGGCCAAGCAAAACGGGAAGCAAGCCGCAAAGCAAAAGCGGAAGCAAAACGTCAAGCGAGCTGACAAGCAAAGCCGAAAGCAAACGGCCAAGCGAAGAGGAAGAGGAAGAGGAAGAGGAAAAGGGATTAAGGAGAGAGGGAAAGCGGCGCGTTTCCGTGCCCCCTCTCCCGCCGAGGTCGCCGAATACGCCCAGCAGTTCGCTGAGGACAAGGGCATCTACCTCTCCGCCCTCGACTTCGACCCCGAGCGATTCGTCGACTTCTACGCCCAGAAGGGCTGGATGGTCGGGCGATCGCACATGAAGGACTGGAAGGCCACGGTGCGCAACTGGCTGCGCACCTCGAAGCCTAGAAACGGCATTGCGAAGGAGGTGCAAGACGATGGATTTTCGGCCTACGACTGAGTGCCCGCACTGCGGCGCGACTCTCAAGGCACGCACCACGCGGCTCGCGGGGCGGACGCTGTTCTGCGGATACGAGCAATGCGCCTGCCCAGGTGCCGAGGCGGAGCGCGAGAAGGAGCGCCAGGCCGAGGCGGAGGCCGCACGCAAGGCGGTTCAGGACAAGGCCATGCACGACTGGAAGCGCGCCGGCGTTCCCGAGCGCTACATGAGCCTCGACCATCCGTTGGCCGCCGAGATCGCCGACGGCATGAAGAACGGCCAGTGGATGTACCTATGGGGCGACGTGGGAACGCGCAAGACCACCTGCGCCGCAGCCGTGGCGAAGCACCTGGCGGGAGGCAAGCGGTCGGTGCTCATGGCCCCGATGTACCGCATCCTCGACGAGATCCAGCGCAGCTTCCACGACGGCGGCGACCCGCTCAAGCGCTACGCCGAGGTTGGCTACCTGATCGTGGACGACCTTGGCAAGCGCAGGCCGACGGGCTTCGTGCTCGACAGCCTGTTCAGCCTGATCGACCAGCGCTATTCGGCGATGCTGCCGACGCTGGTGACCACGCAGTACAAGCCAAGCGACCTCGTGCGCAGGCTCGCCGAGCAGGGAGACCCCGATACGGCCAAGGCCATCGTGTCGCGGCTGAGGGGCGGCGCGAGGGTCGTGCGATTCGACGGCCCGGACGGGAGGCTGCAATGATCCTCGATGCAGGGATACTACGCGGCTACCCCAAAGAGCGAGCCGAGCTTTACGGCAAGCCTCACCTGGGGGCGCACTACACCCACGGCAGGGCCTACGAGGCGCTTTCGCCACGATGCTGCGTCTGCGGCAGGCGTGTCGGAAGCGTGCACCACGTGGCGCACCGTTCTTGGGGCGAGACGTTCCGACTGGTCGCGCCGTGCGGCACATGGGACTTGCGAAGCCCACTGTTCTGCCTGTGCGGCAGCGGCACCACCGGATGCCACGACAAGTTCCACGGCGGGGCGCGGCTCAAGGCCGAGTGGGTGTGGCGCTCGAAGGTCTACGAGGAGGCCTGGTGGACCGGCGAGCTTTTGCAGGTGTACGAGCCGCACAGCCCCGACCTCTACGAATACGGATATTGGCTGATCACCGACCGTGACGGCAACGAGATGATACGAGAATGGATGTAACCCATGGAGATCAAGACATGCGAGCAGTACGTGCTCGATCAGCTGGAGCAGGCGCTGGAGGAGCGCGATTGGCTGCGCGGCAAGCTTGAGCAGGCGCAGGACGAGGCAGATAAACTGCGCGGCAAGCTCATGGAGCGCAGCGAGCGCGACGCCTCGAAAGTCGAGCAGGCCATCCGCAATGAGGGCCGCGCAAAGCTCTACCGCGACGGCATCGGCTACCGAACCAGCGTCAGCAGCGGCGGCAGCCTTATCCCATTTGAGGACTGGTGCATCGAGCACGTGGGGTACTCAAGCCCACGCTACGGGATGACCAAGACCGAGTTCATCGCCTACTTCGAGCCGGAGTTCCGCGCCGAGTACGAAGAGCTAGCCGAAGAGTGGAAGGCGGAGCAGGAATGATCGGGATCTACGAGCGCTCGCTTTGTCAGAGCTACGCGAGCGCCTACCGACAGGGCATCCTGCTCGCCAAGACCGACGACGAGGCCGAGGCGCTTTCGATCGTCGAGTCGCTGACCGACGACAGCTACCAGTGCTTCGCGCTGCTGGAAGACGGGACCGTGCTCGACCTGCGGGGCCGGTTCCCCGGGTGTGTGGAGTTGGGCTGTGAGGAGGAACGCGATGGCAACCGAGATTGAGCCGCTGATTATGCCGTTCGACCCGCTTTGGGTCACCACCAGCAAGCGAGAGTACCGCGAGGCCGTGCGCAGGATGGGCGAAGAGCCGGGAGACACCAAGGGCAAGGACGGCCTCACCAGCTGCATCCCGGGCAAGGGGTGCGTGATCTGGATCGGCCGCAAGGTGAAGGCCCCGGACCTGTACGCGCTCGCCGCCCACGAGGCGACGCATGCGGCGTGCGACATGCTTGCCAGCATTGGGGAGGACACGCCCGCCGCCGAGGAGCTGGCCTACATGGTGCAGTCCATCACGGCGGGAATCATCATCGCCTGCGAGGGCCGCAGCGATGGCTAACGCCAAGGTGTTGCGGAAAGCGCAACTGCTGCGCCTGATGGTTGACGAGTTGTGCGACAACATCGAGGCCCGAGAGGCTAGCGAGTCGTGCCTGCACACCTACGGCAGCCTCGGCTACGGCCTGGAAGACGGGCAGGGCAAGACCCAGATACAGAACGCCATACGCATGTGCAGGAGAACGCTCCTCGACCTGTGGAAGCTGATAGGAAAGGAAATCTGATGACCGACGAGAAGAAAACCGAGACCGCCAAGGAAGCCGCAACCGTGAAGAAGGCCATGATCTCGCAGCCGATGGCCGGCAAGACAGACGAGGAGATCGTGGCCACGCGCGACCTCGCCGTGGCGAAGCTGCGCCAGATGGGCTACGAGGTCGTGAACACCCTATTCACCGACGAGTGGTACAGCGACGAGGCCATGAAGGAGCGCGGCGTGGTGCAGGTTCCGCTGTGCTTCCTTGCGAAGTCGCTTGAGAACATGAGCCTGTGCCACGCGGCCTACTTCTGCAAGGGCTGGGAGGACGCCCGAGGCTGCAAGATCGAGCATGAAGCCGCCGAGGCCTACGGGTTGGAGGTGCTTTATGGAGACTAGTTTGACGCCCGACGAATTGTCCCGCGTAGCCTCGGCCTTAAAAGACGCAATCGCCTCTATCGCGGATGCTTTCACGAAAATCTTGCGCAAGGTCATCCGATGTTTCCGAAAGCTGGCGAAGCAGCTTGACCCGAAATGGCAGCGTCGAAATCGACGCGCCATTGCTCGGTCGCGCCGCAACAACCTGTATTTGAAGAGCGTTGGGAGGTGCCGGTAATGATTGACGACGCAACTCGTCACGACGTTGCTAAGCAGTTGGAGCACGACGCCGTTTACCGCGACGGTTCAACGCTTGGCGAATGGTGGGGGCGCCTTCAGTCCGTCGCATGTGACTGCGACGACTTTCCCGATCCGCGCTCCCTTTTCATGAGACTTGCCGGGCTTATTGAGCCAAACCCCATCGACGGCAGCACGTCTGACGGCTACCACACTTTCAACGAGCTTTACCATCACCGCGCCGTTCTCTTCTCCGTTATCGTTGCGGCCTTTCCTGACAAGGCTTGGAAAGCGAAGGCGCACAGCGACGGTACCATGTATGGCGGCATGTTCATCGTCGGCATCGACACGCCAGACGGCCAGGCCACCTATCACTACGACATCGAGCCGTACTGGGGCATGTTCCGCTGCAAGGAGCTTGACCGAGCGCCAGAGTGGGACGGCCACACGCCAGAGCAAGCTATTGAGCGCATAGGCAAGCTGACCGGCCTTATCGACCGCGCGACCACGCACCTTGTCCTCGATGAAGACGGCCGCACGTGTTGCGCAGAATGCGGATGCGACTACCTATGCATGAACAGCGCGACGTATTGCCCAGATTGCGGCGCGAAGGTCGCCAAGAATGGCTAGAGGCAGGACGAAGCGGTTTACCGAAAGCGAGCTGCGCGAGAGGCGAAACCGCCAATGGTGGGAATCCCGCGCCCGCTGCGGCTATGCGACCGTCTGCCCTCTGTGTGGCGGGTACACACTCTCGAAAACCGGCTATCACGCGGGCTGTGCCAAGAAGGCAGGGATCAAGATTCCAAGGCAGCGAATGAAGCGAGCTTTATTGATTGCCAAAGAGCGTCAGAAGATCCCCGTTGCCCAGATGGCTGGCCCGGTGGGCGCCGTTGTCCGCGACGATGGCGTGCGATTCGAGTCGGCTGGCGCGGCGGCGCTCGCGACATACGGGTATTGCGGCAGCCCGAACATCGTGAGGGCCGTCAGAACGGGATGCAAGGCCGGAGGTCATTACTGGAAACGAGCCGACGAGGAGGATAAATGACCGATCAATACGTGTTCAACCCCGACATACACGACGAGTGGAAGCCGCCCGCGCACCGCTGCGAGAACTGCGCCCACCACGAGCACGACGTTGTGCCAATCGTCCGCTTCGACGTAGACGGCAACGAGGCGGGCAGCACGACCGGCACGCGCTGCTACTGCAACCATGACGGCAAGCACTTCGTGACAGGAGACAACAACCACTGCGATTACTGGGAGGAGGCGCAATGAGCTACGACATCCGCTTGTGCGACCCCGTTACGCACGAGACGCTGAAGACCGACGTGCCGCACGACATGCGCGGCGGCACCTATGCCATGGGCGGCACGACCGAGCTTTGGCTGAACGTCACCTACAACTACGGAAAGCACTACTACCGCGTTCTCGGGGACGAGGGCATTAGAACCATCTACGGCATGACCGGCGCGGAGTCCATCCCCGTGCTCGAAGCGGCTGCGGCCAAGCTGTCCGATGAGGTTTCCGAAGATTACTGGGAAGCCACCGAGGGCAACGCCAAGCGCCCCCTATTGCAGCTGGCCGCGATGGCGCGTATCCGCCCCGACGGCGTTTGGGACGGTGACTGACGATGCTGGTGATAGAGAGGAATAACGTTCCAGAAAACTGCTCGACGTGCCTTTACGGAAGGTTCTACGGCTGCGCCCATGCTGACCGCCAGAAGGATTGGACGTACTACCGCTTTTGGCAAGGCCTGAAGCACTGCCCGAGCTGGTGGCTCGACCAGAACCGGTTCGAGAGGGTGTGGTGAGATGGTTGGCTACGAGCCGCCTAGTGGCTGGAACCTCCCGCCGGGGTGCTTCGAGGGAGACCCGAACGCGCCGTGGAACCGTGAGGAGCCGAAAACCTGCGGGGACTGCTCGCATCTGCTGGAAGGCTGCTGCGACTACGGCATCTGCGAGTTCGAGTTCGAGGAGGCGTTCGACGAAGAGGCGGGCAAGCGCCCGCTTTCGGCATGGGAGTCCGCCTGCTGGGCGCGTGACTGGATTGTTGAGCATTACAAGGACATGCAGGAGGACACGTGCGAACGATGCGATGGCTAGCCGCCTTCGGTGTGGCGCTGCTGCTCGGAATCCTGGCACTTGAGGCCTGGGTTGTTCGGATGCTCGCGGCAGGTCTGATCCTGCTTGCCCTGTTCGCCTGCGGTTAGGGGAAACGCTTGAGAAACGTGAACTGGGGCTGCCTGGCGTTCCTCGCCGTGGCCCTGATTATTGATGCTTTTGCCGTGTGGGTGGCTTCATCGCTCGCGCGCTGGATGATTGGAGTTTGATATGCAAGATTGCGTGATTATGGGAAGCATCGCCACGTTCGACGACGTAAAGCTCGACAAGGCTCAGGCCTTGAAGGTGCTTGAGGAGGCTTCCGAGGTGTACAACGCCTGGCAGGTGTGGGACGAGTGCCGCGACGCCGAGGCCAAGGCCGAATGCCGCCAGTCCCTCATGGAGGAGTGCGCCGACGTCGTGCAGGCGACTGCCAATCTCGTGAAGGCCTGCGGCTGCGACGACATGCGCCTGCACCTCATGGACTGCGAGGACAGAAACCGTAAGCGCGGGCGCATAACCGGCTCGAAGCCATATCCCGATTCCTGCGGGCGCGAGGGCTGCAAGCGCTTCGTGTTCGTGCCGCTTCCTCGCCCCTATGGGGTTCTGGGCAAGCTCAAGGCCAAGATCGGGGGCCTGAAGTGAACCGCGCGCAGAAGGTCATAGCAGCCGTGGTGTATGCCGGTAGCCTCGTGGCTGTGTCGCTCGCAATGATTGGCATTTGCTCGTTGCTAGCTCGCTGGGTTGCCGGTATATGGGGGCTTGTGTAGCCCCTGAGGGCATGATAAAGCCCCCTAGATTCGATTCTAGGGGGCTTTATCATGCCTGCTGTTATCTGTGCTGCCCTGTGGCCTTCTCGGCTGCTATGACTTTCTCTAGATCTCGTTTGGCCTCGCTGATGATCTGCAAAAGCTCGTGCCACTGCTTCGGCTCTCGGTCTTTCATGGCTAGTCCTCGCTCTCAAGCCTCACGCTTCCCGGCACGACCTCGCACCAGCCTGTATTGCCGTGCAGCCTGTGCCATGTCGTGCGGGCGTCTTCCTCGTTAGTCTTGCTGCCTGCCCTGTGGGTCGATTGGTAGCTGTGCTCCCTTTCGTAGGTGCCGCCGTAGCCCCCGCCGAAACCGCCGCCGTGCCGTATGATGCATGTATAGTTTCGTCGCATGGTTTCTCCCTAGTTGTAGGTGTCGCAGATGCTCGGGGCGCCGTCCCACAAGGTGAGCCGGTACCCGCTCAATTCGAGTTCGGGGCTGTTCTTGGCCCTGCTGTAATCCCTGACCTTGAGGCGCTTTCCGCTGTCGCTCGCCTCCCTGCCCATGATCGGGTCATAGGTGAAGCAGTTCGGCAGGGGCATGTACTTGCGTTCCCACCCGTAGCGGTCTGCGTAGCCCTCGAAGGTGCTTTCTATGGGCCTGATCGTTGCTGTTTTCGCTGTGGCCTTGATGGCCTGGTAGAAACTTCCCTCGCATTCGAAAATGTCGCCCGGCTTTACCTGCATGGTTTGTCCCTTTCTAAAGATCGTGGCAAGGCCTGAAGCCCTGCCCCTGTGCTGTTCCTGCTATGCCGGGAGGAGGTTGCCCCTCGGGGCCTCCACGCGCCGGCTGCGCACCGCGTCTCGCCCCTGCTGCATGCCTCGGCTTATGCTGTCGTTGTTGGATGCCTTGAGGCCTCGCCTATGGGATTGCCCAAGCCCCAGGCCCTCGAAGTAGTCCTCAACCTCCTTGGGGCAGACGATCATCAGCTCGAAGCACTGCTTCTCAAGCTCGGCGCGCACCCCGGCGATGAAGCCGATGACGAAGTTCGAGTAGGCGTCGGGGTCGGTGTACGCGAAGTCCTGATAGTCATTCGCCAGCCTGTGGCAGGTTTCGAGCAGGTTCGCGTAGACGATCTCCGCCGCCTCGCTGTCCGCCTTGTAGCCAACGAACACGAACTCGTACTTGCGGGCCGTCACCCTGCGTTGGTACACCTTGCACCTGAAGTTGTCGGCGATGGCTTGCGCCAAGCTCGGCGCCCAGGCTTTGGCCGTCCACCCGGTGGTGGTCTCGGTCACCTGCTTCACCTCGTCGGCAAGCTCCCATTCCTCCACGTCGTTGTCCGCGATGAGCTTCTGGGCCTTGAGTGCGAACTGGATGGCCTCGGCCTCGTTGCAGCCGTTCTCCACGCTGTGCTCGCGAAGCTTCTTGATCTTCTCGATGATCTTTTCTCGTTCCATGGTTGAAACCTCCTTTACGGGAGGGGCTAGGCCCCTCCCTGTAGTGATCTGTTACTTTTCCCAGAGGTAGCCGAACGCCTCGGCTATCCTGGGAACCTCGGTTACCTTTTTGGGCGTGAAATTGGTTTCGCGCTCGAAGAAATTCAGGCCGTATTTGCGGTTGATCTCCTCAAGCTCTGCCAGGTTGAAGTAGCCCATCTCGGGGACTGCCCCGAAGACGAACCCGAACATGTCGCCGGTCTCCTCGTCGTACTCGGTGGCGTAGAAGTCCCAGCCGTTGAAGCAGCTGAACCAGTGGCCGTAAACCACGGTCTCGGCCTTCTTGCCGTCTTGCGAGTAGAGCGGCGGGAGCTTCTTCTGAAGCTCTTTCGTGAGTAGCTTCTGCATGGTATGATCTCCTGTGTGTTGTTGTGGGTGGCCCCTTCTCGGGGCCTCCTGCTTGCTTTAGGCTGCTTGCTCTGCTGGTCTGATGGGGTTCGTTTCGCCGATGTTCCAATCAATGGCCTTGGCGTTCTGCCACTTGCCCTGATCGTCCATGTAGTAAAAGCCATGCTTGCCGAAGTACTTTCGAACCTTCAAGGCCCCGGACTCGATGCCATCGGCTATGACCTGCTTTCGAAGGTCTTTCACCATGTAAATAATGGCTTCTTCGTCGCTGTTGGCCTTGAATGCCTCGGTTACCTGTGCAAGGTAGTTATCGCAAGCCCTCATGATCTCCACTTGCTCGTAATCGGCTCGGGGAATCTCGTTAATTGGCCTGTGCTTCGTGGCCTCTACTGTGTACCTGCCAAGCTCTGGAAAAGCCATGTACTCGTTTACAAGCTTCAAGGCTGTTGCAAGCTCTAGGCCATCCTTTCGGCCCTGGGGGCCTTTTCTGAAGTAGCCTCGTGCTCGCATACCCTCAACTATGGCTAGGATCGTGTGGTTGCTCACCAGCTGACCACTTACCACCAGATCTAAACTCTGCTGCTCTGCCATCTCTATAGCCTCCTTATTCGGTTCTAAAGCTGCTTGCTAGCTCTGTGGGCTTTGTGGCCCTCATTGCTGACAACTGAATTATTGCACAATAATTAGTGTGCTATAGACACAATGCACAATAGCTATTGTTCTACACAATAGCTGCACAATTGCTATTGTTGTATCCCTATTGCTATTGCTGTATCATCAGAGGATCTGATTAAGGCATGAAGGGAGGTTGCATGACACCGACTGAGGCGCTTAAAGAAATGCTCGACCGTTCCGGCATGAGCATGTACGCGCTTTCAAAGGCCATGGGCAAGAGCAGGAACTACGTTCAGAATACGATCAAACAAGGTTCCGACCTAGGCGCGGGAAACCTCGCGCTCATGGCTTCTCACATGGGCTTTAAGCTGACGTTGAACGGAATGGGCGAACCCATCGAGATAACGGAGAGGAGCGAAGATGCCGACGATAATCAAGGGCCAGCCGACTAGCGCCGAGATTCGCAAGCGGCTCAAGGCGGAAGGACGCCCCGTGGTGCTTTCCTGCTCGCTGGGCAAGGACTCGCTGGCCGCCTGGGTGGCGCTTGAGGACGAGGGTATAGAGGTCGTGCCGATCTACTACTGGTCTATCCCGGGCCTTCCGATGGTCGAGCAGAACGTGCGAACCATCGAGAAAGTGTTCGGCGTGAAGATACACCAGTACCCGCACCCCAGATGGTCGAGGACGCTCAACAACTGCGTGTTCCAAAGCCCGGCGCACTGCGACGTGATCGAGGCCGCGAACATGCCGGTCTACAGCTACGACGACATGCGCCCCTACATCCTCGAAGACCTCGGCCTGCCCGATGACACGTGGTTCTGCGACGGCGTGCGCGCCTGCGACAACCCGTACCGTCGAGCCAGCCTCACCAAGCACGGCCTCATGAAGCAGACCACGCACAAGGCCTCGGTGGTTGCGGACTGGACGAAGGCAGAGGTCATGGGTGCGATCGCCCGCAGGGGCATCGGCCTGCCTCCGGACTACGAGCTGTTCGGGCGCAGCTTCGACGGCCTGGACATGCGCTTCATGAAGCCCCTGCGCGAGAAGCGCCCCGACGATTTCGCCGTGGTCAAGAAGTGGTACCCGTTCATCGAGGCAGACGAGAAGAGGTGGGAGCACTATGGGCTTTAAGTTTGAGAAGCCGCAGAAGGCGCGTAAAGAGGCTAAGGCGGCCGAGGAAGCGCAGCTGACCGACCACCAGAAAAGCTACCGAGACCGCGAGAAGCGCGAGGAGAAGCGCTTTCAGATGGCCGTCGATTCCGGCTTCTGGATCTGCTTCTGCTTCCATGACGCCGAGGAGCGCGGGCACTTCGCCGATCTGGTCAAGGCCGATGCCGAGGGCTGGACGTTCGGCGACGTAATCCGCCCCGTGTTCGAGGAGCGCATAGGCCTTCAGAACAAGCGGCAGTTCAAGCCGAAGGAGCAGAAGGGCACGCCGATGCCGAACCCGCTCGATTCGGTCGAGACCACCGACAGCCTCGAAGGCGACAGCTTCGCCGAGGCCGATGCCATACTCAAGGCGTTCGAGTCGCTTGAGGTTAAGCCCTACTACGACAACGTTTGGAGCAGCGCCTACTACGTCGTGTGCGTGTTCCGCGACTCCGACGACCTCGAAAGCTTCATCAGGGAGTATGCCCTGGCGAAGTACGGCGACCTGTACATGGACGGGTCGAAGATCCTTGAGGCCCTTGAGGCCTAAGGCCAATCTCACGCGCATAGGAAAATCAAGGCGTCCTTCGGGACGCCTTTTTTGTTCCCGAAAACGAGAGGAGGCAGGCATGTTCGGTCGTATTCGCCGCGCAGCGGGAAACATCGCCAACCGAGTGCGCTCCGCGTTCAATCGCGGTCGCGGCAGCTCTTCCGGCCGCTCCTCCTACTAAGGGGGAACCCAGGGCCAGCGCGATCATAAGGCGCTGGCCCTTTCCATCGTCAAAGCAAAACAGAGAGGAGTGAACGCATGGCAGCCAAGCGAGAGAAGCCCACACTTCCCACCGACACAGACTGGCCCGCCGAGACCGTCACATGGTTCAACGCGTGGCGCGACGACCGTTGCAGCGACCGCTGGGACGAGCGCCAGTGGCAGTACGTCATGGACACCGCCATCGTCCACGCCCTCGTGTACGGCTCCAACGACTTCGGCGCGCTCGCCGAGCTTGACAAGCGCCTGCGCTTCATGGGCCTCACGTTCGAGGACTAGCCATGAACGACCAGAACCTCATCAAGCCGAAGCGCGACCAGACGCCCGAGCAGCGCCGGGCCGCTGCCTCGAAGGCCGGCAAGGCCGCCGCCAAGAAGCGCCGCGAGAAGAAGCAGCTGCAGGAGATCGCCAAGACCGTGCTGCACATGCCGTTCGAGGGCACCGACGCCGAGCTGGACGAGCTGGAGGGGATGTCCTTCGAGGACTACCCCGACCGCAAGCTCACGGTTTCCGAGATAAGCGTGCTCAAGGTCGCCAGGAAGGCCATGAAGGGCGACATAGCCGCGCTTCAGTTCCTTCGCGACACCGCAGGCGAGAAGCCCGTCGAGAAGGTCGAGGTGGCAGCGGACGTGTCGCATGCGGCCGAGGAGATCGGCAAGCTGATAGAGGCGAAGCGCCATGCCGACAAGGGCTGACCTCATCGACCTGGTGTACGACTGCCCCGCCGACATCGCCGTGAAGCTCGGATACGACAAGCTCACCGACCTGCACAACAAGTGGATCAAGGACATGGTGTTCGGCACCGAGGACGAGACCATCCAGGCGCACCGAGGCTCCTTCAAGACGACGTGCCTGCACATCTCGTTCGCATTCATCCTCGTGCTGTTCCCCGGCGAGCGCGTCATATTCCTGCGCAAGACCGACGACGACGTGGCGGAGGTCATGACGGCCACGGCCAACGTGCTGCAGTCCGAGTGGTTCCAGGCCCTCGGGCGCATGCTATACGGCACCGACCTCGTGATAACCAAGGCCACGCAGTCGTCGGTGTCGACGAATCTCAAGCAGGGCGTGTCCGGCGCACCCCAGCTGTTGGGGCTGGGCTGCGGCGGCTCGCTCACCGGCAAGCACGCCGACAAGGTGTTTACCGACGACATCGTGAACGTGAAGGACCGCGTGTCGGCAGCCGAGCGCGAGCGTATCAAGCTGCTGTACATGGAGCTGCAGAACATCCGCAACCGAGGCGGGCGCATCTTCAACACGGGCACGCCCTGGCATAAGGACGACGCCTTCCAGCTGATGCCCAACATCCGCCGGTGGAGCTGCTTCGAGACGGGCCTCATGAGCCGCGAGGACATAGAGCGCGTGAGGGCCAGCATGTCGCCGTCCCTGTTCGCGGCGAACTACGAGCTGAAGCACATCGCCGACGAGGACGCCATGTTCACCAACGCGCAGTTCTTCAAGGAGCCGCAGCTGTTGGCAGACGGCATAGGCCACATAGACGCGAGCTACGGCGGCGCGGACTACACGGCCTTCACATGCGTCAGGGAGAAGGGAGGCACCTGGTACGCGCACATCCGCATGTGGCACAAGCACGTGGACGACTGCCTCGACGAGATACTGAAGGAGTGCAAGGCCCTGCGCATCGGCACCGTCTTCTGCGAGTCGAACGCCGACAAGGGCTACCTGCGCAAGTCCATCATCCGCAGGGGGCACCCGTGCTGCTCCTACCAGGAGGCGGAGAACAAGTACATCAAGATAAGCACGCACCTGCGCAGCCAGTGGGCCAACGTGAGGTTCCTCGACTGCGAGCAGTACCCGCTCGACGCGGACGCATTGAACCAGGTGCTCGACTACAGCGAGAACGCAGCGCACGACGACATGCCTGATTCGCTCGCAAGCGCGATAAGGCAGTGGCAGAGCAAGCCAGGCGTGAAGTTCTTCAAGGGAGGCATATAAGTGGCGCACGAGTTCCATTCCTTCTACTACGACCAGATGCAGCGCGAGCCGGAGACGGAGGACTTCCGCGTGCCCGCGGGCACCGAGATGACGCCCGAGCTGCTGCAGCGGCTAATCGACGAGTTCGAGCAGTCCCACAAGCCGCGCTACGAGTACCTGGACGCGGCCTACAGGGGCCATTACGCCATCTTCGACCGCGCCTGGCGCAGGAAGCCCGACTACAAGCCCGACAACCGCATGGCGGCGGACTTCGCATACACCATCACGCAGACCTTCGAGGGCTACTTCATCGGCGTGCCCATGACGCTTTCCGTGCGAAACGCCGAGGGGATGCCCGATTCGCGGAAAAGCGCCGTGGAGGCGTTCATCGCCGAGTTCACGGCGAGAAACCTTCAGGAGGACGTGGACGCAGAGCTTTCGAAGATGGCCTCGAAGTTCGGCCATGCCTACGAGATGCTTTACCAAGACGAGGACGGCATGCCGCGCTCAATCGCGGTAGCGCCGCTGACCGCCTTCATGGTGTACGACGACTCCGTGCTGAAGCGCCCGCTGTTCTTCGTGCGCTGGTTCTACGGCGACGACGGGGCCATCAAGGGCAGCTGGTCGGATGCCGCGCAGGTGGTCGATTTCGCCCGCACAAACGATGGCTTCGCCTTCGGCGAGCCTAGCGCGCATGCGTTCGGAAGCGTGCCCGCGGTCGATTTCCGCCAGAATACCGAGGGGCGCGGCCTCTACGAGGGCGTGCTGTCGCTCATCGAGCAGTACAACGCCGTGCTGTCCGAGAAGGCCAACGACGTCGAGTACTTCAGCGATTGCTACATGGTGGTCAAGGGCAAGGAGCTTGACGAGTCCGAGATAGAGAATATCCGCGAGAACAAGATCATCAACCTGTTCGGCGAATCGACCGAGGGCCTCGACGTGATGTTCCTCGTGAAGCCGAACGCCGACGGCGTGCAGGAAAACCTCATCAACCGCCTGGAAACGCTCATCTACAAGACTGCCATGGTGCCCGACATCACCGACGACAACTTCGCCACGGCCTCCGGCATAGCGCTCAAGATGCGCATGATGCCCATGAGCAACCTGGCGCGAAACAAGGAGCTGAAGTTCAGGCGCGGCGTGCAGGAGCGCATGCGCCTTCTGGCCGCCTACCCCAACGCCGATTTCGCGGGCGACGACTGGCAGGCCGTGGAAGTGACCATGCACCGCAACATGCCCGACGACCTGCAATCCGAGGCAAGCGTGGCCGGGCAGCTCTCTGGCATCGTGTCCGAGGAGACCCAGCTTTCCGTGCTCTCGTGCGTGAGCGACCCGAAGGCAGAGATGCAGCGCAAGCGCGACGAGCAGGAAGAGAAGGCCGACGCCATAAGCGGCGGCATGCCCACCAATAGGACGGCTCAGGCCGATGACACCGAAGAGGAAGGAACCAACGATGAAGGTAGCGATCTATAGCCGAGGCAAGCGCCTTGCCATCCGCGAGCAGCCGAGCGCAGAGGCGCCAATTGTCGGAACTATGGGCAGCGGTTGCGCCGCGCACGTCGAGGATGCAGCACCCGGCTGGCTTGAGCTGACCATGGGCGGCTACATCCGCGAAGACCTCGTGACGGTCGGCTCCCTGGTGGATACGACAACGTACGCAATCAAGGAGCAGCCGAGCGGTGCACCGCAGCCCGAGGCGGAACAGCAGCAGGAAGCGCCTGCGCAAGAGGCCGAACCCGAGCCTGCCGAAGAGCAGCCCGAGGCGGACGACAACGCCGGCCTGATGGCCATGAAGATCAACGAGCTGCGCGAGCTTGCCAAGGGAAGCGGCGTGGCCCTTCCGAAGAACGCCACCAAGGCGCAGATCATCGAGCTTCTTATGGGCAGCGATGAGTAAGCCTAGCGACGAGTACTGGCGCGAGCGCCGAGACGAGTTCCTTGCGCAGCTTGAGAAGGACGAGTCCGCCTTGCGCAAGCGCCTTGAGAAGGTGTACGCCAGCGAGGCGGCCAAGCTCGACCGCCTCATAGCCGCCTACTACGCCCAGTACGGCGAGGACAAGGTGATCGAGTACCGCCGCCTGCTGCAATCCATCAGCGCGGAAGACCACACCCTGCTCATGGAGCGCATGGACGACTTTGCCAAGAAGTACCCGCAGTACGCCGACCTCATGCCCGTCCGCGAGTCCATCTACCGGCTGAACGAGCTTGAGGCCATCCAGCTTCAGATACGCATCCAGCAGTACGAGATAGGGGCCATCGAGCAGGCAGAGCTTGAGCGCCACTTCTCCGAGCAGGCGCGCCGCGCGGCCAACATGGCCGCAGAGGAGCTGGGCTTCGGAAAGAACTTCTACCGCTACGATTCCGAGGTGGTCAAGGCTACCGTCGGGGCCGCTTGGGCGGCTGGCGAGGATTTCTCCGCCCGCATTTGGGCAAACCGCGAGAAGCTGGCGAGCTACCTAAACGACGACTTCTCGAAGCTCATAGCGCGCGGCGTCTCCTATGACGAGATCTCGCGCGAGCTTCGGGCGAGGCTGAACCACAGCGGCACCCGAACGGCTATGCGCCTCGTGTACACCGAGGGCACGTACCTCTTCAACGAGGCGCAGGCCCGCGTTCACGAGTCCGAGTTCGAGAGCTACGCCATAAGCTGCATACACGACGGCAAGGCCTGCGAGGTGTGCCGCGAGCTTGAGGCCTACCAGAAGCAGCACCCCGCCAAGTTGTCCGAGCGCATGCCAGGCACGAACTTCCCGCCCATGCACCCGTGGTGCCGCTGCTCATACACCCTTGAAGTGGCCGATTGGGGCAAGTGGATAGACGAGTACGTGCAGAAGCGCGGCGGCGATTCGGCCACACAGGCCACGCGCCTGCGCTCCGACGCCATGGTGCGCGAGCCTGAAACCACATCGTTCCTGCAATCGCTTCAGCGCGTAGGCTCGACGCTCGCGGGGCTTGATTTCAGGCTCAAGGGCCAGCAGTCGCTTGCGCGCAAGATACGAACCGACTCGTACAAAGACGTTATCACCGAGCAAGAGGCGGCTGATGGCATCCACGACGTGCTGCGGTACACCTACCAGCTGAAGACATCCAGCTTCGCCGACGAGTTCGCCCGCATCCGCGCCGAGCTTGAGAAGGCGGGCTATACTCTTATCAGGGTCAAGAACACGCTGCAAAGCACGGGCGTAACCTATCGCGGCGTCAACTGCCAGTTCGAGACGCCAGACGGCTTCAAGTTCGAATTGCAGTTCCACACGCCCGAGTCGCTTGCCCTGAAGGAGAACGAGCTGCATAAGCTGTACGAGGAAGCGCGCTTGCCCGAAACCGACCCGAAGAGGCGCGCCGAGCTTGTGCGTCGCATGATAGAGCTGTCCGACGGGCTGGCTACCCCGCCCAACATCGAGGAGGTGCGCAAATGACCTACTACACCGACTACACGGGAAAGCGAGTCTCGCGCATCGACCTTGAGGCGGGAACCGCCGAGACATATAACTTCACGCTTGGCAGATGGCATGATGATACCGAGCTATGGGACATGCTTATAGGCGAGCTGTGGCTGGACGAGATCAGCCAAGAGCAGGCCGAGGCCATCATCCGCAAGCGCAACAAGGAACTCCACCGCTAAAACCGAACACCCTTCTCACCTCCACGGTAGAACGAAGCCCCCACACGGGGGCTTTTCTTTTGCCGATTGGAGGAGACGTGATCAGGGTCGAGTACATCACGCGCCGGGGATGCCCCGCGTGCGAAGCCTACAGGAAGGCGGTCATAGATCCGCTTGCAGCCGAATACCCAGACCAGGTGCGCGAGCACTGGGCATGGGACGGCCTCATGGAGCGGCTGAACAACTCCGAGCGCATTACGCGCGTGCCGATGGTGGTGATAACCGACGACGGCGCGGAGGTCATGCGCCTTACCGAGCTGCCGGCGATAGAACGCCTCGAAGACATCCTAGACCCCTCGTAGCGGGCGAATCTCACGCACGCGGGACACTGGCTTGGTCAAAGACCGACCGAGCGTTGAAGTCGCTAAAAGCCACGGCATCGGGCAGGCGTGGAACCCCGCTAAAAGCTACGGCGAAACGTGCAGGCATGAGCCACGAGAAACCTTATGGAGGGTGCGAAACATGGCGAAAGACGGAAACCGACAGAAGTTCGCTGGCGTAGCGGGCGGCAACCTCACGCCTCCGCAGGGCGGCAGCGCCGACCCTGCAGGCGATGGCGCAGAAGGCAACGAGGGCAACGACCCCGACTCCGAGCCAAGCGGCGACGGCACCGACCCAGAGCCGAAGCCAGCAGGTAAGACCTACACCGACGACGAGGTGAACGCCATCGTGCAGCAGAAGCTCGCGCGCGAGGGCAAGAAGCTCGAAAAGCGCATCCGCGAGGAGCTTGCGCAGCAGGCCGACGACAAGCGCTCCGAGGCCGAGAAGCTGGCGGGCATGAACGACCTGCAGCGCGCGCAGTACGAGCTGAAGAAGGCCCAGGGCGAGAAGGCCGAGCTTGAGCGTCGCATCAACCTCGCCGAGCAGATGGGCGTCGCGCGCTCCGAGCTGAAGGCCGCAGGCATCGACCTCGGCGACGGGCTGCTGTCCATGTTCGTTACGGAGAAGGCCGACGACACCAACGCCGCCATCTCCAAGATCAAGGAGCTGTTCCCCAAGGCGGTAAACGCCGCCGTGCAGGAGGCGCTGAAGCGCCAGCCCCCGAAGGACGGCGCGGGCGCCAAGCCCAGCCAGTCCTTCGCATCGAAGTTCGCATCCGATTACAGCAACCGAATGAACGGAGGAAAGAAAGATGGCGCTCAATAAGGCGTTCACCTACGGCGAGTCCCAAAGCATCCTCGATTCCGAGGTGGGCATCGTCGCGAAGACCCGCACTGCCACGCAGGCCATGGCCAAGGAGGTCGATGGCCGCAAGCTCATCAAGGCGGGCGCACTCTTCACGGGCACGTCCGAGTTCGGCGTGTTCCTTGAGGACTACGACATGACCGACACCGACAAGTGCCCGGCTGCGGTCATCTTCCAGGGCCGACTCAAGGCCGACAAGGTATCCACCGAGGCCAAGGCGAAGAAGGCAGACCTCGCCGCCGCAGGCCTCTACCTGGTTTAACGAAAGGAGCAGCGCAACATGCGTCTCATCTCTGAACTCATCACCGAGCGCGACATGCTCGACTTCTCGCAGGGCTTCAACGTCCAGCGCAGCTACACAGGCTCCCGCCTGTTCCCCGACCGCAAGACGCAGTACATCGAGGCCGAGTACACGCGCCTGGCCGAGAACGGCAACCTGCCCACCGTTGCCATGATCCACGGCTTCGACACCGAGGCACACATCGGTTCCCGCGTGCCGTTCGAGCGCGTCACCACCGAGTCCCTGCTCATCAAGGAGAAGATCAACCTCTCCGAGCGCCTGCGCCGCATCACTCGCGGCCTCGACATGCAGATGGACTCCGTGCGCCGCTACGTCTTCGATGACGTCGCCCGCACCGCCGAGTCTGTCGTCACGCGCGCCGAGAAGGCCAAAATTGAGGCCCTGACCACGGGCAAGATGATCATCGCCGAGAACAACGTGTCCATGGAAATCGACTTCGGCGTGCCCGAAGACCAGAAGGTCACGGCCAAGTGGGCAGTTGCCGAAGCCGACATCCTGGGAGACATCGACGGCTGGGTGACCATCGCGCAGGGCAAGGGCCAGACCCCGACCGTGGCCGTCACCTCCAAGAAGGTGTTCTCCCTTATCCAGCGCAACGCCGCCGTGCAGAAGGCCATCTTCGGCGTCAACGGCGCGGGCATCCTGCCCAGCCTGGCGCAGGTGAACAACCTGCTCGCGCAGCAGTTCAACGGCCTCACGCTGACCGTTGACGAGGAGCGCTACGGCATCATCGGGGCCGAGGGCGGCAGCGTGTCCCAGGGCCGCTTCTTCCCCGAGGACAAGTTCGTCATGTGCTCCGTGGGCTACGACGGCTCCGTGGGCACGGGCCTTTGGGGCGTCACCCCCGAGGAGCTTGAGCAGGGCGGCGCTTTCGACGAGAAGCGCCAGATGCAGTTCGTCACCTGCACCCGCTGGGACACCCCCGACCCCGTGGCCACGTGGACGAAGGCCTCCGGCGTGTTCATCCCCGTGCTGCCCAATGTCTACGGCCACATCATCGCGACCATCGACACGACATCCACGCAGGCCCTTGAGGCCTCCGACCACGTGGAGGGCTAGCCATGGCCGCGCTCGTAGACCGCATTAAGGCGCGATACCTGCCCGACGAGGCCGTGCCGGACGACTCGGCAATCGAGGAGATGATCCAGACGGTCACCGACCGTCTGCTCATCCGCCTCAAGGTCGAGAGACTTCCGCGCCTGGCCGAGTCAATCGCCGTCGATGCGGCGGTGAAGGCCCTGCGCCTGCGCGGCTACGAGGGCAGCACCTCCGAATCGGCGTCCGACGGCGGCAGCATGTCGAACTCGTTCATCGACGATGTGCTGTCCGCCTATTCCGACGACATCGAGGCCCTGCGCGAGGCGTGTCGCCCCAAAGGCATCAAGTTCATGGGAGCGCGCCGATGAAGTGGTGTAGGGCAAAGGCCTATAGACGCGAGCAGACGGGCATCGACGAGCTGCACAACCCCATTTGCTCGACCGTCGAGGCGTTCGACTTCTTCGTGCGCTTCGGCCCGAGCCACAAGGTTCGCAGCGCCGAGGCGGGAAACGCCTTCGACAGCGTTTCCCGCGCCCTGCTCACCAAGCGCCCGGCAAGCGACTTCGCCGGCATCTGCGGCGTCGAGGTCAAAGGGGCTTCCTACGAGGTCGAGAACGTCATGGCCGACGGCGACGCAACCGTCGTGAGCGTCAAGAGGTGCAAGCCATGGGCCTCGTGATACGCGACGTGAACGGTCTTGCCGGAAAGCTCAACCGCCTTTCACACGTAAGGTTCGAGGCCGTGATCATGAAGAACATGGCCCAAATCTACAACCGTGGCAAAGCGGACGGCGGAACGCCCGTATCTACCGAGAAGACCAGGCCTGGTGGGCCACACGGCGAGCTGCGCATGTCGTTGGGGCAGTCCGGCGACACCGTCGGATACGCGAAGGACTACGCGCCTCACGTCGAGTACGGCCACCGCACGGTGAACGGCGGATACGTGGAGGGGCAGCGATTCCTGCAACGCAACGTCAAGGCGCAAGAGCCGATATTCAGACAAGACCTAATCGACCAGCTACGGAAGCTCTAGGGGGGGGCGATGATTCAACGATTAAGCCTCGCGGTGTTCCTCGGTTGCCTCATAGAGGCCATCGAGGCGGGTACCGACACCAGCTGCTACGACAGCCCAGAGAATCGTGATTCGCCGCTTTACAGCGTCGAGCTGCAATCGACGCAGCCTGAGAACACCAAAACCATGTACATCGACGCCATCACCGTTTGGGTGCACTGCATCAGCGAGCCAGTGCACCCATACAGCAACGCCAAGGTGCTCGGCATGGTGCAGCGGCTCGAACAGGCGCTTGCTGACGGCTTCGAGCTTCCAGCGCCGTTCAGCCTCTACCGCACGACCTGCAACGGCGTGCAGACCGTAAAGAAAGACGAGACCGACGAGGGCCACGCCATCGCGGAGTTCACCTTCCGCGTTTGCTACGGCCTCCGCGTCAAGAACTAGAAAGGAACCGAGATGTCTACTGCTCAGCAGGACACCAACCTCATCGGCTGCGACTTCGACGCAGCAACCGCCAAGGCCCTCAGCGGCAACGACATCGTTGCCCTCGTTACCGACAAGACCGGCACCGAGCTGCTCGCCGTGAGCGGCCAGCAGGGACTCAAATTCAACATGAGCCAGGACAACACAGAGGCCGCGACCAAGGACGACGCCATCGGCGGCTGGACGCTCAAGTTCGCCAGCTCCAAGAGCTGGGACGCATCCATCGACGGCCTGTACTCGCCCGACGACTCCGCCACGAAGACCGTCGCCAAGGCGCTTGCCGAGGGCGAGTACCTGTGCCTGAAGGTCTGCAAGCGCATCCGCACGAGCGCGAACACCAAGTACGTTCCGCTGCGCATGGGCCTCGCGCTCGTGTCCTCCGACAGCTTCGAGGCGCCGAACGACGACAACGCCACCTACTCCATGGAGTTCCAGGGCACGGGCAAGCCGTGGCTCTACGAGACCGCATCCGAGGAGCAGATCACCGCAGCCACCATCACCGTTTCCAACAGCTAAGGAGCCTGACCAATGGCAGAAGACACCGAACTCGACGCATTCCTTGAGGATTCCGCCGCAGACGCCACGGAAGCCGAAGACATCGTGAACGAGCTTGAGCAAGACCCCGAGAGCATGGAGCCGCAGACCTTCACCGTGCGCGGCCACGTCTGCGAGATCCGATTCTCGCGCAAGCGCATCGACCTCTACGAGGAGCGCCACACGCCGATTATCGCCTCGTTCTACAAGAACGACGGCATGTTCACCTTCAAGGAGCTTGCGGCCATCGCGGGCTACGGCCTGAAGGTACAGGGCGGCGGCTACTTCCTGCCGCAGAAGGCCGAGGAAATCGTGAACAAGCTCATCGACACGAACGGCTACCCCGTCGTGTTCCAGGCCGTGATGATGGCGCTTCAGCGCGACTGCGCTTTTTTATTCAAGGGCGCAGGGAACTAGCCCTAACGCGCCTCACCGGCTTCGACTACTTCACCGCCAAGCCGAAAAGCGGCGAAGCCGCGCAAGACGCCGCCCTGTTCCGCAGGGAGGCCGACTTCGCGTTCTTCGCCGCCAGGCTCGGTTGGGATTATGAGCAGTACGCGCAGCACACGCCCGTGCAGCTCGCGTTCGTGCGCAAAGAGCTTGAGACCGTGACCGTCGACCAATCGAACCTCTTCAAGGACGCCGTACAGGTGGCGGTTGCCAACTGCCTGTCCAAGAAGCGCCACAAGCTCTGGAAAAAGCGCAACGGCTCCTTCCGCGAGGACTCCTTCACCTACGAGGAGATCGACGCGCTGAAGGAGCAGCACCGAAAGAACCCGCCATGGACGCCTTGGGGAGGAGGCAAGCTGAATGGCTGATTACGTTCTCTCCGCCAAGGGAACCTACGACGGCTCGAACTTCGACTCGGGCGTCGATGGCTCCGCATCGAAGCTCAAGGGCCTCACCGAGACGGCCAAGGGCGTCGGCTCGCAGGTGGCGGGATACTTCGCGAACAGCTTCGGCAGCGTTGCGAAGTCAATTGGCAACGCCATCGGAACGGTTACCGCAGGCGTTACCACGCTCGCCGCCACCGGCGGCATGAGCCGCGCCTTGAACATCGAGAAGGCCCAGACGATGTTCAAGGGCATGAAGCTCGAATGGAGCGACTTCTACAGCACAATCCAGCAATCAGTTGACGGAACGGCGTTCGGCTTCGACACCGCCGCGCAGGCGTGCGCCCAGCTCGCCGCATCTGGCGTCGCCGCCGGCAACGACATGGAAAAGGCTCTGAACGGCTGCGTGGGCACAGCCGCCACGTTCGGCCAGGACTTGGGTGACCTCTCCTCGATTTGGGCCAAGGTGGCCGCGAACGGCAAACTCTCAGGCGAGCAGGTCGCGCAGTTCACCGACCGAGGTATTAACGCAATATCAACGCTATCGACCTACTTGGGCAAGTCCTCCGACGAGGTTTCCAAGATGGTCACGGCTGGCAAGATCGACTTCCAAACCTTCTCCGACGCCATGTATTCCGCGTTCGGCGATTCGGCAAAGGCGGCGAACGAGACCTTCACCGGCTCCATGGCGAACATGAAGGCCGCGCTCTCGAAAATCGGCCAGGATTGGATGACTCCGCCAAGGACTCCGCCATCCCCGTGTTCAACTCCATACGAGGCGTACTGAACTCGTGCCGTGCGGCGCTGAAGCCGCTCACCGTGGCCTTCGGCGAGTTCCTGGGCGTCACATACGACGCGCAGGGCAACCTGACGCGCACAGGCGGCGCGGTCGAGAAGGTGTGCGGGTTCCTCGACAGCCTGGCCGAGAAGATCCAGGGCGTAGACCTCTCGCAGCTCGGAACGGGCGGCAAGGTGGCCGCCGCCGCTTTGGCCGGCCTAGCCGCCGTGTCGCTTGGCGGCCTCATCGGGCAGATTCCTGTGCTCGGCGCGCTTGCCAACTCGCTTACGGGCGGCATCGTTCCGGCTCTGAAGGGCGTTGCCACTGGGTTCCTGGCGCTTTCCGCGCCCGCTGCGGTCGCTGTCGCGGCAATCACCGCCTTCGCGGCGATCTTCGCCTACAGCATGGCAACCAACGAGGCGTTTCGCAACTCCATGGTCGGCATCGCTTCGAGCATCGCGTCATCGCTCGCCCCGGCGTTCCAGAGCCTCACGGCTTTGGCCGAACCCCTTCAGGGGCTTTTCGCCGCCGCCGTAATCGTCGTGAACAGCTTCTCGCTCGCCATCGGCGGGTTGGTTGCGGCAATCGCGCCGGTCATCGCCTCGATCGTATCGGGCCTCGTTCCCGTAATCGGAACGATCATCGACGCGGTAGGCCAGGTGGCGCTAGCCATCACGACGACGGTTTGCCCAATCATCCAGCAGGTGACCGACCTCATAACGGCCAACATGCCGCTGATCCAGCAGGTCATATCTGACGCATGCACGCTTATCCAGACGGTCGTCTCCACGGTGCTTCCCGTTTTGGTCGAGATAATCACATCGACGATGACCGCTATTCAGGGCGTTATCGACGCCGTTTGGCCGTACATCTCGGCCATCGTGACGTCCGCCATGCAGGCGATCCAGGACATCATCACGATTGTCTTGGGCGTCATCAACGGCGACTGGGGTTCCGTTTGGAGCGCCATCCAATCACTGGCAGCGAACGTGTGGAGCATCATCCAGAACGTCATCAGCGGCGGCGTTGCGCTCATCCAGGCGGTCATACAGAACGGCCTCGCGCTCATCCAGAGCGTGTGGGACTCGATTTGGGGCGCTATCGGCAACTGGGTGACCAGCACGTGGAACAGCATTAAGACTGCCGTGCAAGGCGGCATCAACAACGTGAAGTCGTTCATATCGGGCGGCCTGTCCACTGTGCAATCCATCTGGTCGTCAGCATGGAACGCGGTCGGCAACATCCTGAACAACGCGTGGAGCAACATCCGCAACGGCGTGTCGAACGGCATCAACTCCGTGGTGAGCTTCGTGTCGTCGATTCCCGGGCGAATCGTGAGCGCGCTGGGAAACCTCGGCTCCCTGCTCTACAGCGCCGGCAGCTCCATCGTCAGCGGCCTGCTCAACGGCATCAAGTCGAGCATCGGCGGCGTGTACGACTTCGTTTCCGGCATCGCGGGCAAGATCGCCAGCCTCAAAGGCCCGAAGCGCAAGGACTTGCGCCTGCTCATCCCGAACGGCGGCTGGATCATGCAATCCCTCGAAACGGGCCTGAAGAAGCGCTTCGAGGGCGTGAAGGCAACCGTATCGGGCTTCGCCGACGACCTGAGCATGTCGTTCGGCGGAAACAGCGTCACCTACGAGACCGGGGCGGCGGAAGCCGTCGGCTCGGTTTCCGGTGGCGACACCTATTACCTGTCAATCGACGGAGCTACGGCGAACGCAGACGTGGCGGTGGCCGACGCCATCGACACCTTGGTTGCCGCAGCCCGCCGCTCATCCACAGCGAGGAGGTAGCCCGTGGGAGAGCACACAAGGGAGATACAGATCGCGGGCCGCAACCGCTGGTATCGCGGCTATATCTCCGTTGACAGCCAGTGGAACGTCAACGACACCACGACTCGCCTGCGAGTCACCGCAGCGATCGACGACAAGTACGCCGCCGAGTACGGAACGCACTACGACGTCGTGGTGAACGGCTCGGTGCGCAGCTCGCGCGACGTCGTGCTGAACAACTACGGCAACTGGGCGACGCGCGACGCGGTGACATTTGACGTGGACGTGCCGCGCGGCGCGAGCGGCTGGAACTGCCCGGTGCAGGTGCACGTCTACGGCAAGACGTACAACAACTACTACGGCTCTGCCGGCGGCGACGCGTGGGCTACCGTGTACGCATGGGTGCCGCAGCGCGGCTACTCGCAGCCGCATCCGCCCAAGAACTGCAAGCTGCAGCGCGTGTCCGACACGTCGCAGAAGATAACCTGGGACGTCGATTACACGGGAATGGACGGTGCCTACCCGTGGGCGGGCGTCTACGTTGACCGCCGCACCGACGATGGCTCATGGGTGAACATCGCCGACGTTTCGTGGGACGTCCAGAACTACACGGACAACTCGACCAAGGCCGGGCACAAGTACGAGTACCGCCTGTGCGCGCACGGCCCCGGCGGCAACTCCGTTCACGCGTCGGTTGGCACGACCTACACCACGCCCAACGCGCCGTCGCGCGTTGAGGCCGTGAAGGTCGGCGCTACCGAGGTGACCCTGCGCGTGTACGGCGCCGCGGCGTACGCAAACGCGTGGGGCGTCCAGCGATCTGTCGACGGCGGCTTGACGTGGGCGGACATAACGACGACCACCGAGGGCGAAGACCCCGCATGGCTCGACCTGCACGACAAGGCCGCGCCAGCCGGAACGGTCGTCTACCGCGTTCAGGCGAAGCGCGGCTCGCTCGCCTCGGCGTGGGTGAAGTCGAACTCGGTAACCACCATCACGCCGCCGCTCGCCCCGAAAGTCACCGCGCCGACCGTGGTGGCCACCGGAAGCCAGGCGGCGGTGTCGTGGGTTCCGAACCATCCGGACGGCTCGCAGCAGACCGCCGCGCAGGTCGAGTTCAGCGGCCCGAGCGCGATCACCGAAAGCCTCACCACGGCGAAGAGCATTAAGAAGTCGCTCGCCAAGGGCAGCTGGAGGGTGCGCGTTCGCACCAAGGGCCTGCACGCCGATTGGGGCGCGTGGTCTGACTACGTGCCGTTCGTGGTCGCCGATTACCCGTCGTGCTGGGTTGCCTCGCCTGCGACCGACGGCGTGCTCATCGACTCCGTGCCGATGACCGTTCAGGTATCGGCCTCCGACGAGACAGGGATAGCCAATGCCACGCTGACGCTTTCCGAGGTCGGCGGAGCGACGATAGCCACGGCCGACGTGACGAGCATGAAGCCCGTTGAGCTTGGCAGCTACACGACCATCAAGAACGGAATCGACTACCTGCTCACCTTGACGGTGACGGGCGGCTCGGGCCTGTCGAAAACGGCCACGCGCCGGTTCAAGACGCACTGGGCGGAGCCGGCAACCCCCGTAATCACCGTGACGTACGGCGATGACCTCACGTGCCACGTGGAGGTGGAGAACGGCGTTTCCGCCTACAACGTCGAGGAGACGACGATCATAGGCCCGATGGCCTACGACGAGGACACGGGCGAGATACCCATGCTCGGCACGATCACGTGCGACGGCGACGAACTGGTGCTTGGCGACGCGTCGAAATGCGTCGGCTTCGTGGTCGAGCGCGTGCTGGACGAGGGCGACCACCTTCTCACGTCGAGTCTGCTCGATGCCCAGGAAACCATCGACCGCGTGCCGCCGCTCAACGCCGACTTCAAGTACCGCGCAACTGGCACTGCGGCGAACGGAACGTCTTCCTACGCCGAGGCCAAGGCGAACCTGCACGCCGAGTGCATGGCGCTCAACTTCGGCCAGGATGCCTCGACGCTGCTCAAGATGGAGCTTGACGCCAAATACTCGACATCTGCGGTGCGAAGCTTCAACAGCTTCCATTTCGCCGACGGCGGGGAAAACGGTGGGCTTCCGCAGTCGTATGCGCTCGATGAGGCAGACCTTGCGACATCGGCCTCTTGCCTGCTTGAGCGAGACGGGCACGACCTGTTCCGCAAGATCATGCGCACACAGTGGCAGGGCTGGTGGCGCGGCCTCGCCGGTGAGCGTGCGTTCGGCGCGATGACGTTCAACGAGTCGCTTAAATCTGCGGGGCTTTGGTCGGCATCGGCGAAGGTCGAGCACGATGTGTTCGAGGAGCCGAGCAATGCCTGATTGGAAAAAGCGATTCGCGGCCTCGTACCGCTTTATGCGCGTTGACCGAAAGACCGGCCTCGATGTCGAGCGACTGCGCAACATCCGAAACGGCGGGAGCATCGAGCGAAACCAGGACACCAGCTACGAGACGGGCAAGATCGACTACCTCGGAACGCTCGACCTCGGTAGTGACCTCCTGCGCATCTACCTCGATGCCACGTTCCCGGACGACACAACGGTGTCGGAGCCGCTTGGTACGTTCGTCGTATCGACGCCAAAGCGTTCAACTGGCTACAATTCGTCTGAAGCAGACCTATCAGGCCGCTTGTCCGAGGTTGCGGAAGACGAGTTCGACGCCCCGCGCTCGCTTGCGGCTGGCAGCAACGCCGTCGGCGAGGCGGCGAAGCTCCTGCGCGAGGTCGGTCTTGAGGTTATCGCCGACCCGTCCGACTTCACGCTAACGACCACGTGGGTTATCGGGGCAATCGGCAACGGGGAGAGCAACTACGCCACCCGCCTGAAGGCCGTAAACGCCCTTCTCGATGCGGCGGGCTTCAGCTCGGCGTCGTGCGACCCGATGGGGCGCGTGCTGCTGCGCCGCTACGTCGAGCCTGACAAGCGCGCGCCAGCGATGGTCATGGAAGAGGGCAAGTGGGCGCGTTTCGAGGACGGCGGCACCGAGGAGCTGGACAAATCGGGCGTGGCGAACGTCGTGCACGTCGATTACTCGACATCCGACGAAAGCATAAGGGGCACGGCAATCGACTCCGACCCCAACAGCCAGTACTCGACCGTCACGCGCGGTTGGCGCAAGTCGGCCAAGTACACGAAGAGCGAGCTTCCGGCAGGCTCCACGGCGGCTGAACGGCAGGCCAACGCCAACGCCGAGGCGGCGACCCTCCTGCGCACCCAGCAATCCGCGATCCACCGCCTGAAGGTGACGCACGTCTACGCGCCCGTGGGCGTTTCCGACGCCATCGAGGTTCGCTGGCCGAGCGCCGGCATCTTCGGGAACTTCGCGATACGTAAGCAGACTCTCACCCTCGTGGGAGGATGCCCGATGGAATTGGAGATGAGGCGATTTGAACGCTAGCACCATAGCCGACGCGGGCGAACAGCTCGCCGCCCTGTTCTCGCCGCAAGGCGGCTCGGGGCACTCCGTGGGCTTCGGCACCGTGAAGTCCGTCTCGGGCGCGACGCTCGCGGTCGCCATATCCGGCACGACGCTCTCGGGGCTTCCGATGACCACGGCATGCTCGGCGGCCAAGGCGGGCGACCGTTGCATCGTCGAGACCATCGGCCCGCAGGCTATCGTCACGGGCCTAATAGCCAAGTAAGGGAGGTATTGATGGCAGAAACGACCCAATACGCCGCCCTGATGCTCGACGCCAACGGGAACGTCGATAGGGTGCGCACGACCGACGGCAAGATCTACTACATTGCATCGACCATCGCCATGGATTCGGCGGAAGCGGCGCAAGAGGCCGCAGCGAACTGCAAGACAGCCATGGACAACGCCAACGCCGCCGAGGAAAAGCGGGTTTCGGCCGAGAAAACAAGGGCTTCGAACGAGACCTCGCGCCTCAACGCAGAGGTGAACCGCGCCAACAACGAGGTGGCCCGCGTCAACAGCGAGAACGCCCGCAAAACGGCCGAGTCCTCGCGAGCAAGCGCCGAGAGCGCCCGCAAGTCTGCCGAATCGACGCGCGAAAGCAACGAGGCCGCCAGAAAGACGGCCGAGTTGAAACGCCATGACGAGCACATCGCAGACCAACAGGCCTCGTCGAACGCCGCAGCTGCCGCCAGTGGCGCGGCCTCGCGCGCCGACGCGGCGGCAAACCAGGCCCTACAGATCGCCAACTCGATCGCCCAGGGCAGCGTCGGCGATTCCAACATCGCAGACCTGCGCAGCCAGAACGGGAAGCTGGCCTCGATGCTCGCGAACGCCACGGGCAAGTTCTTCTTCATGGGCGGCACCGTCTACGCCCCGTCGGCGAAGGCGTCAATAAGCAACGGAACCGTCACGCTCGGCTCCACCTGCTCGGTATCAGGCACGACCATCGTGCTCGCATAGAAAGGAAACTCAAATGGCAACAGTGAACGCAGAGCGCTTCGGCATTGACGGGCAAACCTACACGCTCATCGACGGCACGGCCCGAGAGAACGCCCAGCTGGCGCTCAACAACGCGGAGTACAACCGCCAGAGCCTCATCGGCAAGTACGGCGGGCAGAACGTCGCCACCATCCTTGCCGGGGAGATCGGCAGCGGTACGGTGTACGACGCCCTGCACAAGCGCATCGCCGCCGGCAACTTCGCTGGGCTGCGCGTCGGCGACTACATCGACGTGCCGCTCGTGAGCGCGTCAAACGTGGCGGCCCAGCAGTCCGTGCGCTTCCTGCTTGCGCACTTCGACCCGTACTACCAGTGCGGCGACAGCGCCAAGGGCCACCACATCGCGTTCATCGCGTCCGCGCCCGTCGCCGTGGCCAAGACCGTCACCGGCGTGGCCAACGACAGCTACCTGATGTGGAACACTGCGAACACCAACCAGGGCACCGCAGACGCGAAGAACCCGTACCTGAACAGCAACCTCAAGGCGTGGGAGAAGCTGTTCGAGGCGTGCCTGCCCGAGGGGCTGACCAAGTACCTGCTCACCCAGCGCGTGCTGCTTGAGGAGCGTTACAGCGCGAGCGGCGCGCTCAGCGACTCCAACAGCTGGAGCTGGCAGGACATCGGCAAGGTGTGGTCGCCCTCCGAGATGGAGGTGTACGGCTGCCCAGTGTGGGGCACCAAGGGCTACAGCGTGGGCTTCGACTGCCAGTTCGACCTGTTCCGCGATACCGCGCACCGCTTGAACGGAACTCGGTGCCCTTGGTGGCTGCGTTCCGTCATGGGTGGCTCCTCGTCCAACGTGTGCTGCGTCAACGACTACGGCCATGCCAACTGCATTTCGGCGGCGTACGCCTGGGTTCGCCCCCGCCCCGGCTTCCTCGTCGGCTAGCCAGCCGAGTGCTCTATACTTCTCTTTCGATGCGACCGCCTTGCGCGGTCGCATCCCTGCCCGCGCAGCGGGCCGTTTTTTTTCGCCACTATTTCCGGGAGGTGCCATGAGCGGCGTCTACCAGCGAAACCGCGAGGTGTCCGAGTACAAGTTCTTCACGCAGGCCATCGCCATCCGCGTGGAGGTCAACAAGCTCATGGCCTCCTCGTCGGTCGTGCCGAAAGCCTACAGGCTGCTGAACGCAGTCCCCACGGTGGAGACCGCGCGCAGCATCGTATACAACGTCAACCGCGCCGACTGCTTCTACCCCAACAGTTCGTTCAACGCACTTGAGCGCAAGCGTTACCTGACGCTGGCGATAGCCGACTGCGAGCAGCTGATGCTCGACATGCAGTGCCTCATGGACATCGGCCTGCCCGTGAACGCCAACCGCTTCGAGGCGCTGGCGGGCATGGTCGAGGAGGAGATCAAACTGCTCAAGGGCGCGCGCAAGAACGTACGCGTCACCGGCAAGAAGACGACCGACGAGCGCATAGCCGAGGCCGAGGCCGAGCTAGAGCGCCTGCGTTCGTTATAATGGGCGGCGGTCCCGCCTTGTATATCGGTGCACTTGGTGGCTGCGTTCCGTCATGGGTGGCTCCTCGTCCAACGTGTGCTACGTCAACAACAACGGCAATGCCAACTACAATTCGGCGACGAACACCTGGGTTCGCCCCCGCCCCGGATTCCCTTACTGCCAGACCGAGTAGGCCAGCGGGCCGAAAGCAGAGCGCGGAGAGGAAGGAAGGCGCGACCATCGGGCGCGAGCCCGTAAATACGCACCCCGCGAGGGTGGCCGGACGCTGCTTGCATGGCGCGGCGCTCCGTGGCTTCGCCGCGTTTCATGGCCATACCTCAAGCGGCTGTCAGAGCCACATTGCAAGCCGTGCGGGGTGCCTTCTATGAACTCGGAGCAAAGGCGGGCCGCACGCCGGAAGCGCCGCGAGGAGAAGCGCGCCAGGGCCAAGGCCGAGCGCGTCAAGGCGTGCACCCTTGAGACGGTGGCCGACCTCAACAGCCTGTGCAAGGCTTCCAAGCAGGCCGCGCGTGGCGTCATGTGGAAGGCCTCGACGCAGCGGTACATGAAGGACTACCTGCGAAACGCCGTGAAATCGCGCCAAGACCTTTTGGAGGGCCGCGACATATGCCGGGGTTTCATCCGCTTCGACCTGTGGGAGCGCGGCAAGCTGCGCCACATCAGTGCAGTGCACTTCCCCGAGCGCGTGGTGCAGAAGTCGCTGTCCCAGAACGCCCTCGTGCCCGCGATAGTCCCCACGCTCGTATCCGCGAACTCCGCCAACATCAAGGGGCGCGGCACCGACTACGCCCTTAAGCTGCTCAAGCGCCACCTGGCCGACCACTGGCGGCGGCATGGGCGCGAGGGCTACATACTGCTGGGCGACTTCTCCGACTACTTCGCGCGCATTGCCCACGAGCCGGTCAAGCGGCAGGTGGCCGACGCGCTGCTCGACCCGCGCGTGGTCGCCCTTGAGCACCGCCTGATAGACGCGCAGGGCGAGGTCGGCCTGGGCCTGGGCAGCGAGCCAAACCAGATATGCGCTGTGGCGCACCCCAACCGCATCGACCACTACGTGGCCGAGATGCTGCGCCCCGAGGCCTACGGGCGCTACATGGACGACTTCTACCTGATCCACGAGTCCAAGGAGTACCTGCAAGTGTGCCTTCTGCTGATAGAGCACAAGTGCGCGAAGCTCGGCATCGCGCTGAACCCGCGCAAGACCCGCGTGGTGAAGCTGACGCGCGGCTTCACGTGGCTGAAGAAGCGCATCTTCTACACCGAAACGGGCCGCATCGTCATGAAGCCGTGCCGAGACTCCATAACGCGGGAGCGCCGCAAGCTCAAGAAGATGGCCCGCATGGTCGCCGATGGCGTCATGACCCCCGAGCAGGTGGAGCAGAGCTACCAGAGCTGGCGCGGCGGCATGGCGCATTTGGACGCGCACCGCAGCGTGCTGGCCATGGACGCGCTGTACCGCAGTCTGTTCGAAAACCTCGCGGGGGGGGTTGCTCAATGCAGCCAAACCCGGAAGGCGATTCGAGCGGAACGCCCTCGCCATAGCGGAAGGGCGGCAGCTCAAAACGGCGGCCTAGACAGGTCGGAAACGAAATAACCAGCGTATTGAGGGCGTGCTGCGGCGCGCCTTCTTTTTTGCGCGCGTTCAGGAAGCTCGGCAATCTCACGGCGCTAATACGATGGCGGCACATCCCCCGACATGAAAGGAGTCCGCATGGACACTGAGGAGAAGCGTCCCGACACCGTGGACGACGGCACGCAGGCCGAGGTGAACGCGCTGCGAAACCTGCTCTCGCAGCTGGGCGACCCCGACGCGGCCCATGAGGCGGGCGTCATCGACGACGACCTGCACATCGAGCAGAAGGCCAAGAAGATGGCCTATACGGCGGCGCTCGCCGCCTACGACAGAGGCGAGACGCCCGACGTGCCGGCGCTGCTCGGCCAGATGCGCGAGCAGGCGTCGAAGCCGACGCAGACCGAGCAGAACACGGCGAACATCGACTACCTGCTCATGACGGTCGGAGGTGACCAGTAATGCCGACGAAGAAGACCGAAGAGCATTCCGAGCACTTCGCGCTCGTCAAGAAGTACTACGACCGACCTCTTTGGAGTAAGGCGCGAGTGCATAAGGCCGTCAAGTGCAAGTGGATCACCGCCGACGAGTACAAGGAGATCACCGGCGAGGAGTACACGGCCGAATAGGCGGAAGGAGGGCGCCCAGGATGGAAGTGCTCAAACTTTTTGCGCCTTACGGACCGGCTTGGCTTGGAGGCGTGCTCCTGACGCTCGTTGCGTTCTACTTCGGGAGACAGTTTCTCGAGGAGTACAAACGCCAAAACCAGCGGAAGGGCGAGCTCGACCTGAAACGCGAGGAGCGCAAGCAGGCCGAAGTCGACGAGAGGGCGCAGCGCGACCGCGAGCGGTCCCAAATGGAGGGGCGCATCGCCGCCCAGATGGAGCGCAGCAACACCCTGATTGAAGGAATGAAAACGCTCATGGAGTCGGTTGTCGCGTCAAATGACGTCCTTCACGCAGACTTGGTCCACAGCCAGGCGCGCAGCCAGGGCATGGCAGAGAAGGTCGACCATATCTACGACCGAGTCGACCTCATGTACAACAAGGAGACAGGGAGATAGAGATGACTGATATACAGGCAGGGCTCACGGTGCTGACCGTCCTCGTGGTGCCCTATATCGTGCAGGCTATCAAGACGAAGGCGATGACTGGCAATGTTGCCCGCTGGACAGCCATTGCAGTATCGGCGCTGTGCGGCGCATTGACGGCCATGGCCGGGGGTATGCCGACTGACCCCACGGCGTGGGTTACGTCCATCTTCGCCGCGGTAGGCGGCGTGCAGGTGGCCTACGCCGCCTTCAAGAGCGTTGGCGTTACCGACAAGTGGCTCGACGCGCTCTTGGCGCTCGGCGACGTGAAGAAGGAGGGCTAGCCATGGATGACGAGACCTTTGAAGAGCTTAACGACGGAAGGGGCGACGATGACGAAGAGTAGCCTCTGCACCTACGCCAACATCACTGGCAACCGCAACAGCGGGCGTTCGGGCAATCGCGTTTGCAAGATCACGCCGCACTACATGGCGGCCCATTGGACGGGCAGGCAGTGCGCCGACTACTTCGCAGCGACCGCGCGCCAGGCAAGCTCGAACTACTGCATCGGCTACGACGGCGACATCGCCATGAGCGTGGACGAGGGCGACCGCGCCTGGACTTCCGCTAGCAAGTGGAACGACGACCGCGCCATCACGATCGAGTGCGCGAACAACGCAGACTCTTCGCTCACCGACGCCACGTGGGCCGCGCTCGTCAACTTGTGCGCCGACATCTGCCGCCGCTACGGCTTCCGCCTCGCATACGACGGAACGCGAAACGCCACGCTCACCGAGCACCGCATGTTCTCCTCGACCGATTGCCCCGGCGCGTGGCTGCATGCCCGCATGGATCAGCTCGCATCCGAGGTGAACGCGATTCTCGACGGCGGCAGCGCCCCGACCGTCCCGCCATCGGTACCGGCAGAGCAGCCGAGCGCCACCGGCAGGGAGGGTACAGGCTTCAACGGAACCTACCGCTGCACAGTCGATTGTCTGAACGTGCGGGACGCGCCGGCGCTCTCAGGCTCCGTGGTAGCCTCCTACGGCAAGGGCGAGACGGTCAACCTCGATGACTGGTATTGCATCGCGGACGGCTACGTGTGGGGACGCTACACCAGCGACAGCGGTCATACTCGCTACATCGCCGTCGGCAAGCCCACGGGAGGCTACGACCCGAACGACTACCTCGTGCGCGTCGGCACCGCGCAGGCGCAGACCAGCAACTCGGCGGGAACGTACCGCATCTGCGTCGATGCCCTGAACGTGCGCTCCGGTGCTGGCACCGGCTACTCGACCGTCGCAACCTACCATCGCGGGGAGACTGTGACGCTCGACGGCACGTTCGCATCGGCCGACGGCTACGTTTGGGGCCGTTATACGGGCGGTTCCGGCTACAAGCGCTGGATCGCCGTGGAAACCGCCTCCGGCGAGAAGTACGCAGAGAAGGTGTAGGCGATGCCGTACCCAAGCCCTGCCGACGAAGACCGCAACGGCGGGTGCGGCCCGCTTGTGGCGGCGGTGATCCTGCTGCTCATCGTGTTTGCCGCCGCCTCGTGCGCCAGGCAGGCCATGGGGGCGCAGGACATGACGGTATCGCCCGCGCGAACCGATGGCCCGATTTACGATTTGCCGGATGGCGTGCATCAGGAAATCGTGTGCGATAAGCTCAACCGCGAGTACCTTCTGCTCACGACAGACGAGGGCGGCGTGTACCTCATGCCGTACCTCGACGAGCACGGTGACCAGGCGATTATGCCGCAAGCCTAGTGCGTGGTATCCTAAGAAGAACGATCGTCCCGAACGAGCAGATCTCGGTTCGAGAAGTTGTTCGAACGGGGCACCATTGAGTCTGAGAAGCCCGTTACCCTCCCGCTAGCGGGCTTTTTTGCTACCCATGAGCCGGGATTCGAACCCGGCAGGGTGCGGAGCTGAGGAAACGCGCAGCGTTTTCCAGCGCAGCACGCAAGGCGCAAAGCGCCGCAGCGGAAGCGGGCGGCGCAGCCGCACGCGGACATCCCGTTGGGGGCACCATTGGGTCTGAGAAGCCCGTTACCCTCCCGGTAGCGGGCTTTTTGCTATCCATGAGCCGGGATTCGAACCCGGCAGGGTGCGGAGCTGAGGAAACGCGCAGCATTTTCCAGCGCAGCACGTAAGGCGCGTTTTTCGTCTTGGCCAGTTTTCGTTTCAGCAGACTTACACCGCGGTGTTACACCATCCTTACACCAAAACGCAGCGCCGTGAAATGCCGCAAAACCTCCACAAGCCCCTCTTGAGCGCTACGTCCCGTCGTTCCTGCCAGCTCTCATCCGAAAACCTCGCCCGCATCCCATAGCACAAAAAGGAGCCCCGCATAAAGCGAGGCTCCTTTCCATCTATCGTGGCAACTCAGTTGAGATTACACGTAGAACAGGATGTCGTCGTAGGTCGGGACGGGCCAGTAATCGCGGGCCACAATCTCTTCCATGGCGTCAACAGCGGTACGAAGCCTATCCATGGCAGGAACAACCTCGTGAGCATACTTGTTCGCCTGCTCCTGGCCGTCCAGTGCCTCGGCCTCCTTGTGCAGGGCGTCGAGCGCCTTGATGGAATCGTTGATCTCGGTGATGCCGTAGCAGAGCTTGTTAAGCGTGTTCTGCTCGCACTGCATGGCAGCATCGGCACCAGCAGCGCGAATGGCCTCGAGACCCTTGGCGACCTTGGTGGCATAAGCGGTAATGACCGGACGATAGGTACGGCGTGCCTCACGAATCATCGTGGTTGCCTCGATGTTCATGAGTTTGTTGTACTTCTCGAGCTTGCAGTCATAGCGGCACTGGGCCTCGGCCCGGGTCAAGACGCCCATCTCCTCAAAGAGTGCGACGCTCTTCTCGGCGATAAAGGCGGGCAGAGCGTCGGCCGTAGTCTTGTTGTTAGCAAGGCCACGCTTCTCGGCCTCGACGGGCCACTCATTAGAATAGCCGTCGCCAGAGAAGAGAATGCGCTTGTGCTCGGTCAGAACCTTCTTGCAATAATCAAGCGCAGCATCCTGGAACTTGTCCTCAGGCGTGCCCTCGAGCGCGTCGGCAAACGACTTAAGCGACTTGGCAACGGCAACGTCGAGAACCATGTTGGGGTCGGAGACGTTTTGCTCGGAGCCGCAGGCGCGGAACTCGAACTTGTTGCCGGTGAAGGCGAACGGAGAGGTGCGGTTACGGTCGGTGTTGTCCTGCATAAGCTTGGGCAGCGTGTTAGCGCCTAGGTCAAGAACGCCATGCGTAGCGTGGACAGACGCCTTGCCGTCGGCGATCTTCTCGACAACCTCGGTGAGCTGATCGCCCAGGAAGATGGAAACGATTGCCGGGGGTGCCTCGTTTGCACCCAGACGGTGATCGTTGCCGGCAGAGGCAACAGAAGCACGCAGCAGCTCCTGATAGTTATCGACGGCCTCGATCACCGCGGTGAGGAAGACGATGAACTGCAAGTTGTCGAGTGGGGTCTCGCCCGGATCAAGCAGGTTCTCGGACTCGGTGCCCAGCGACCAGTTGTTGTGCTTGCCCGAACCGTTGATGCCCTCGAAGGGCTTCTCGTGCAGCAGGCATACCAGGTCGTGACGAGAGGCGATGAGTTTCATCTTCTCCATCATCACGAGGTTCTGGTCAACGGCCTCATTGACCTCACCGTAAACCGGAGCGAGCTCGTGCTGGCACGGAGCAACCTCGTTGTGCTTGGTCTTGCCCGGAATACCCAGGGCCCACAGCTCGTCGTCAAGGTCCTTCATGTAGGACGAGACGGTGGGGCGAATAGCGCCAAAGTAGTGCTCCTCGAGCTCCTGGCCCTTGCAGGGAGTAGCACCAAAAAGCGTACGACCGGTGATAACCAGGTCCTTGCGCTTGCGATAAGCGTCCTTCTTGATCAAGAAGTACTCCTGCTCATCGCCCACGGAGGGAACGACCTTCTTAGGCTTCTTGCCAAAGAGAGCCAATACACGCTTGGACTCACGATCAAGAGCCGTCATGGAACGCAGAAGCGGAGTCTTCTTGTCAAGCGCCTCGCCGGTGTAGGAGCAGAAGGCCGTGGGGATACACAGAACCTCGTCCTTGATAAAAGCAGGGCTCGTGCAGTCCCAAGCGGTGTAACCGCGAGCCTCAAAGGTGGCACGTAGGCCGCCGTTGGGGAAGCTCGAGGCGTCGGGCTCGCCCTGAATCAAGTTCTTGCCCGTGAACTTGGTGATAGCGGTACCGTCGTGATTGGGCTCGAGGAAGCTGTCGTGCTTCTCGGATGTGATGCCGGAGAGCGGCTGGAACCAATGAGCATAGTGCGTGGCGCCCTTGGAAATAGCCCAGACCTTCATGGCATGAGCAACAGCGTTAGCGACGTCCAGGTCCAACGGCTTGCCGTCCTCGATGGTGGCGGCGAGACGCTTGTAGATGTCCTTGGGAAGATACTCTTTCATCACATCTTCCGAGAACACCATGGTCCCGAAGCGGTCGGTAAGATCGGCCATGCGGAACTCCCTTCATGTTCACACCGGATTACAGCCGGCGTTTGTTACCAACGAACGATTCGTAGATTAGGCGCGACGTGTTTCGACGGCATTAACAAGACGTTGCCAGCCGGAAACCAACGTGTTGAGAATACCGCAGCTGCAGCTCAAACCCAACGTCAAACGATTTTTTCAGAAGATGGGAAGAGAGACGCGAAACATGCGCGCCTTCAACTCGCAACACGCAGGAAATGCATACGTCACGAGTCTGTAGCAAATTGTATTTGCAATAGACAATACCTATGGTTAACAAATGAAACAGTTTGGATGCTATCGCCAATGCTTGCGGTAAAATTTCTGCCACACAACGGCGGTCCCGCCGCACCAACGCATCCCGGAGGTCCCATGAAGGTTGCCGACATCTTCTCTAACGCAAAGGCAACGGGCGCTCAGCCCATCTCGTTTGAAATGTTCCCGCCCAAAGGCGAGCTCACCCTCGAGCACGCACGCGAGGTTGCCGAACAGTTCCAAGACCTTCACCCCGATTTTGTGAGTGTCACCTACTCCGCCGGAGGCTCGGGCAACTCCGGCGCCACCGCAAAGATCGCCTCGATGCTCACACACGACTTTGACATCACGTCCGTCGCCCACCTAACGTGCATTTCCCTCACGCGCGACGAGCTGCAACATAAAATCGATGAGATGCGCCAGGCCGGCGTGGAGAATGTCCTTGCCCTGCGTGGGGATTTGCCCCAGGGAACCGACGCCGCCGATGCCGCACGCGCCGAATACCCTTACGCCAAAGACCTCATCCCCGCCCTTGTGGATGCCGGTTTTTGCGTAGGCGCAGCCGCTTACCCCGAGGGACATATCACCTGCGAGAACCTTGAGCTTTCCGTCGAGCACCTCAAGCAAAAGCAAGATGCCGGAGCGAGCTTCTTTGTGACGCAGCTTTTCTTTGATAATGAGTGCTTCTTCCGCTTTCGCGAGATGGCCGACCGCGCGGGAATCACGGTACCCATCACCGCGGGCATCATGCCGTTCATGAGTAAGCAGCAGATCAGCCGTATGGTCTTCATGTGCGGCGCGTCGCTGCCTTCTCCAGTTATAAAACTCTTGGCCAAGTACGAGGACAACCCGGACGCCCTGCGCGAAGCCGGTATCGAGTACGCAGGCCGCCAACTTGAAGGCCTGCGTGATGCCGGCGCCGACGGCCTGCACATCTACACCATGAACCGTCCTTCTGTTGCCCGTGCCGCTATCGAGGCGCTCAGAAAATAATGGATCTCCCGGCCTCTTTTGCAACACCTGTGCTTTATCGGCCCAATACCTCCGCGCGCCCCCGTGTGGACCGCGCGGAGATGTTGCGCTACCTAGGCTACGGCGGCCAAGAGATTGACCTCGACCTTGAGCGCCGAATCGTACATTGCGTCGAAGATCTCGAGCTCTCCATCGAGCCTAAGGGCGTGCGCCGCACCTTTTGCGTCGATGCCAGCAACACCGATGACGATGGGGCACCCTGCATCCAACTCGTAGGTAGCGAGATTGTCCTCACCGGGCGCGATATCTACCGGCATCTCAAAGACGCCGCCTTTTGCACGGTGCTTGCCTGCACGCTCGGCATGGATTGCGAACGCAAACTGCGCACCCTGGCAAGCCAGCAGGCACTTGACGCTGCTCTCTTCGATGCCGCATGCTCCTCGTATATCGAAGCTGCCGTGGAGCAGATGGACCGCGATGCTCGCACGCAAGCAGCCAATGTGGGCCTGAGCGCAAACTGGCGCTTTAGCCCCGGCTACGGTGATTGCCCGCTCTCGGCCCAGCCAAGCATCCTCGCCGCGCTCAACGCAGGCCGCCTTTTGGGCCTTACCGCCACAACAACAAACCTGCTCATGCCCACCAAGAGCGTGACGGCGTTCATCGGCTTGTTCGATGGCCCGGTGCACGACGCCAATACGCGGCCCACCTGCAATATCTGCAGGCTGCGCCCCAGCTGCGCCTTCCGCGCACGGGGTGAGACCTGCTATGGTGAGAAAACACGGTAGCCCGCGCTATCTCGCCTGTGCAGACGCCAACACCCCGATACCCGCCTTTGAAGATGCGAAGCCCATTCATGAAATACACACTCAAAACCACCGACGCCAACGGCCATCCGCTCACCGCACCTATCGATAACGCACGATGCGAGGGGGCTGCCTACGCGCCGCGAACGATTGAAACCTTGCGTTGCGACGAGCACCTGCGTGCCGTGCTGCGCGGCGAGGAACATCTGCTGTTCGACGGAGGCATGGGTACCATGCTGCAGGCGACGGGCATGAAGGCGGGCGCCCTTCCGGAGCTCCTCAACTTCTCCGACCCCGATGTGATCACGGGCATCCAGCGCCAGTACGTCGAGGCGGGGTGCGACGTAATTACCTCCAATACCTTTGGCGCCAACGCGCACAAGCTCAACGGAGCAGCCAGCGTGGAAGACGTCTTTGCCTCCGCCGTCGCGTGCGCCCGCGCCGCCGGAGCGCGCTATGTGGCAGGCGACATCGGCCCCATCGGAGCCCTGCTGCGTCCCTTGGGCACCATGTCTTTCGATGAAGCGTACGTGCTGTTCAAAGAGGAGGTTGAAGCGGGCGTCAAGGCCGGCGTCGACCTGTTCATCATCGAGACCATGACCGACCTTGCCGAGACCAAGGCCGCTGTCCTTGCCGCCAAGGAAAACTCCGACCTGCCCATCTTCGCCACCATGACGTTCGAAGAGGATGGCCGTACGTTTTTGGGCACAAGCCCCGAAGTCGCCGCTATCACCCTTGACGCCTTAGGAGCAGACGTCGTAGGCATCAACTGCAGTCAGGGGCCTGCCGACCTGCGCCCCTTTGCAAAACGCATGCTCAACGTTACCGACAAACCTGTGCTCGTACAGGCAAATGCCGGCTTGCCGCACGTAGACGACGAAGGCAATACCGTCTTTGACATCGACGCGCCCGACTATGCCCACGCTGTCGCCGAAATGATCGAAGACGGCGTAGGCGTTGTGGGAGGATGCTGCGGCACCACACCCGACCATATGCACTTGCTCAAGCAGCTCATCGAAGGACGCACGCCACAGCTGCGCCATCACGACCCCGCCATGTACGTCACAAGCGCGCAGAGCTGCGTTACCCTTCCCGTCGCAGGACATCGCATCGCCGTCATCGGCGAGCGCATCAATCCCACGGGCAAAAAGCGCCTGCAGCAAGCCCTGCGCGACGGAGACCTCGACTACGTGGTGTCCCAGGGCATCAGCCAGCAGGAACAGGGCGCCGACATCCTCGATGTCAACGTGGGCTTGCCCGAGATCGACGAAGTCAAGATGATCCAGGCAGCATGCGAACAGCTCCAGGGCTCCACGCTATTGCCTTTGCAGATCGACTCGACCGACCCCACTGCCGTCGAGGCTGCAACGCGTCGCTATGCCGGAAAGCCCATCATCAACTCGGTCAACGGCAAGCGTCAGATCATGGACGAGATCTTGCCCATCGTAGCTCACTACGGCACCAACGTGATTGGTCTGGCGCTCGACGAGGACGGCATCGCCGAAACGGCCGAGAAGCGCTTTGCCATTGCCGAGCGCATCGTAGATGAGTGCGAGCGTTACGGTATCGCCCGCGATCGTATTCTCATCGACTGCCTGGTCATGACCGCCTCCACCAATCAGGCTCAGGTAATCGAAATCCTGCGCGCCGTACACATGGTCAAGGAGCGCCTGGGCGTGAAGTGCGCCCTCGGCGTTTCCAATGTGAGCTTTGGCCTTCCTGCGCGCCCGCTTTTGGGCTCGACCTTCCTGACTGCTGCTTTTGGAGCTGGTCTCGACGCCCCCATCATGAATCCCGGATCCGCCCGCTTTATGGATGCTGTCCGCGCCTATCGCGTGATCAATGCCGAAGACGAGGGCTCGGTCGACTACATCGACCGCTATGCCGAGTGGACCGACCCCTACAAGATCGCTGCCGACCCTGCCCTTGCACTGGCACCGGAAACGGCCGCCGCGCCTACCGAAACCGCAGATTCCCCCACAAACGAGGACCCCATCGCTCGCCTGGTCATTAGCGGACGCAAGGGAGAAATTGCCGCCACGACCAAGGAACTCCTCAAAACAATTCCTGCCATGGAGCTCATCAACGACCACTTCATCCCCGCGCTCGACGAAGTTGGCGTCCTGTTTGACCAGGGAAAGTTTTTCCTGCCGCAGCTGATGGCATCGGCAGAAGCGGCGCGCGTGGGCTTTGATACCATCAAGGCGGCCATGCCCGCTGGCGAAATTGCCGACAAAGGCAAGATCTGCGTCGCCACCGTCAAAGGCGACATCCACGATATCGGCAAAAATATCGTCAAGATGCTCCTTGACAACTACGGCTACACCGTCTTTGACCTGGGCCGCGACGTCGACCCGCAAGCCGTACTCGACGCAGTGCGCGAACGTGACATCAAACTCGTGGGCCTCTCGGCTCTCATGACCACCACAGTCACCAGCATGGAGGAGACCATCCGCCTGCTGCATGCCGAGGCACCCGGCGTCAAAATTATCGTGGGCGGCGCTGTCCTCACCTCCGAATATGCCAAGCAAATCGGCGCCGATTACTATGCTAAGGACGCCGCCGAATCCGCACGCATCGCCGAAGAGGTCTTTGGCAGCTAGATTCAAAACAGCAAAACAGCGCCGCAGGATTTGTCCCCGTTTTTTGACAAATGGGTAACGAGAACGACACCCTATCGCCGCACACAGGTAAGGCACGGTAGAATAATGCCCACAAGCTGGACTCAAGCATAAGGAGCGCGCATGGCGATCACGCCTCAAGAAATCGCAGAGACCCGCGGCATGGTCGCGGAGCAAAACCTCGACATCCGCACCATCACCATGGGCATCTCCCTTATGGGATGTGCCGACGAGAACCTCGATCGCATGTGCACCAAGGTCTATGACCACGTGACCAGCACTGCCGAGAATCTCGTACAGACCGCCGAGGATCTTGAGCGCGAATACGGCATCCCCATCGTTAACAAGCGCGTCTCCGTCACGCCCGTGGCAAAGATCGCCGCATGCTGCAAGGACGAGGACCTTACCCCCATCGCCCACGCACTCGACCGCGCCGCCGAGACGCTCGGGATCGATTACCTGGGCGGCTTTTCCGCCGTTGTCCAGAAGGGCATCGGTGACGCCGACCGTCGTTTGATTCAATCCATCCCCGAGGCGCTCGCCGGCACAAGCCGCGTCTGCTCGTCCATGAACGTGGCGAGCCTGCGCGCAGGCATCAATATGGATGCCGTACTCATGGCAGCCCATACCATCATCGACTCGGCCAAGCTCACGGCCGACCACGAGTCCGTAGGCGCCTCCAAGTTCGTCTGCTTTGCCAACATGGTGGAGGATTCGCCCTTTATGGCAGGTGCCGTGCACGGTGGCGGCGAGGCAGATGCCGTCATCAACGTAGGCGTCTCCGGCCCTGGCGTCATGGCAGCCGCCCTGGAGAAGCTTCCCGACACCGCTTCTATGATGGAAGTTGCCGAGAAGATCAAGCAGACCGCTTTTAAGATCACGCGCGCCGGAGAGCTCATGAGCCGCGAGGCTTCCCGCCGCCTGGGCGTGGAAAAGGGCATCGTGGACCTTTCCCTTGCCCCCACCCCCGCCGTAGGCGACTCCGTTGCCCGCATTCTCGAGATCATCGGTGTGGGCACCTGCGGCGGCCCCGGCACCACGTGCGCCCTCGCCATGCTGAACGACGCCGTCAAGAAGGGCGGCGTTATGGCCAGCTCCAGCGTCGGCGGTCTTTCGGGTGCCTTCATCCCCGTCTCCGAAGATGCGGGCATGATCGCCGCCGTCAAGGCAGGCGCCCTCTCGCTCGAGAAGCTTGAGGCCATGACCTGCGTCTGCTCTGTCGGCCTCGACATGATCGCCGTTCCCGGCGACACCTCCGTCGAGACCATCGCCGGCATCATCGCCGACGAGATGGCCATCGGCGTCATCAACAATAAGACCACGGCCGTCCGTATCATCCCTGCCATCGGCAAGGGCCTGGGTGAGTGCGTGGACTACGGTGGACTGTTTGGCCGCGCGCCCATCATGCCCGTCAATCCGAACGCGGGCACGGTTCTTGCGCATCGCGGTGGCCGCTTCCCCGCTCCGCTCAATTCGCTCAAGAACTAGCGCATCCTGTTTGATGTGTGTTACGGGCCGGTTGGACTCAGCGCCAACCGGCCCGTTTGCTATTGTTTGGGGCTACGTACCAGTCACCCCGCAACAGAGAGGCTGCACATGAAGAAGTTTTTTAAGACCTTTGGCGGCGTGCTCATGGGCATCGTCGTTGTCTTTGGCATCCTTTCCGTACTGTGCAGCACGCTCCTTGCAGGAACCCCGTTGGCATCCGCCCTCCAACAGCTTGGGGGAGGCGCTGGAGTTACCGCCGCCAACGTCGCGCTCGATGCTTCGGGAATCAAAGGAAAACTCGACAGCGAGCTTCGTTCTCACGCTGGCGACATCGCCGCCGCGACCGGTCTTTCCGAAGGTCAGGTCGAAGATATCATCAACCAAATTGACATCTCTTCTTGGAGTGTCACAACGCTTCCCGCCGATGCCACCGTAGCGGGTAGTTTTCAGACCTCGTATCAAGGCACAAACGTCACGGTCACAACCTACACAGACCCATCGTATGTCTCCATCAGCCCCTGGGGTCAGACCATTACGCTTGCCGTGCCCGAGAGCTCGCAAAATTACGTTTCCTACCTCTCGTATCTGTAGAGCAGCTACGCTCAAAGCTCGATATTCTTCATCGTTCCATCCCGCAGTTCGAGCTCTAAGACGCCTTTGGAAAGTCTGGCCTTCCGCACGCAACCGTCTCCCTGAACCAGCTCGACCGGCACGCAGCCGTCGCCTAAAGCAAGACTTGTCACGTGATAATCTGCATCGGTTGTCGATATGGCATATACCGCACCCGAGTACTCAATGACGCCCACCGGGGAACCGTCTATCTTGCAAAGGTCGCTCGGTTCGTCTTCGGAGCCCTGGGCGCGTCGCTGAAGGACGCATCCATCGCCTGTTGCAGATAAACGGTAAACAAATCCGCCGTATTCGATGCTCTTTTTTACAGTGCCCTCGGAAGAGCGGACCACTGCAACCTCCGCCTCTCCAGCAGCCGCGCCATCACGGTGATGGGCTACGCCCGTCAGGGCGCCACCGATCAGATAAACAACAACAAGCGCCAGCCCGATCCCCACCAGTGCCGCCGCGAACGAAACAGCACGGCTTGAGCGCTCGACAGCACCGTTTAATACCGCGTGACGCGTGCCCGCAGCCGCAGCACGCAGGCGTTCTCGCTCCGCCGGCTTGGCATGAGCCGCCCTCTTGGCGGCGTCAAGCGCATTGACGGGCCTACGGGCATGGGACATGTGCCCATCGCTCGTACGGCCATCCTTTCGCTTGGTCTCCATCGCCATCCGCGCTCCTCTCCAAGGCATACTGCAATTGTGTATGCACAGGTTTTCACCCCCATGCAGACCTGCGGTACGTTATCGTATTGCACGGAATACAGAGTAGCAGCAGAAAGTGAGCTTTCCATGGCCCTCACCGGTAAACAGGTTCGCCAGCTCCGTGCCCTGGCGCATCACCTCAATCCCGTCGTCAACGTTGGCCGCGGGGACATCAACGACGGCGTCGTCGCGCAGACGGAAGAGTGTCTCGAAGCACACGAGCTTATCAAATGCAATGTCCAGGACGGCAGCGATCTTACGGCGCGCGAAGCCGCCAACGAGCTCGCAGAGCGCTGCGGCGCCGACGTGGTCCAGGTCATTGGCCACCGTTTTTCGCTCTATCGCGTGAGCTCGCGCAAGGACGTCGACCACATCAAACTCGACTAACGCGTACGCGCACGCTTTTGCTCAAGCGCGCTCCCCCACCTGGAGGAGCGCGCTTTTTCATATCGCCTGGGCACTCACAGCATGACAGGGGCCTTGGATCTTCCGATGATCTGCTCATAGGCGATGCGCGTCTTTTCCTCGGGAAGTGCATGCACTTCATGCTCCAGATAATGCAGGTGGCTGTTATAGAGCTCGACCACTTCACGCCGGCGTCCGCATAAGTCAAAGACAGCCATGGCGCGTCTAATCACGTCTTCGCGTGTCGCTTCTTGTCTCAAGGCCGCCTCGACAAGCCAAGTAGCCGATGCCGTGTTCCCAGCCTCGACGGACAAATCAATCCCGCGAATCATGCAGTCGATAAACTTGGACTGATACATGCGGCGTAACTGAACAAAGAACTGCGTATTGCCTATGCTCGGGATAAAAAGCGGGCCCGCATATACCTCCTCGAGCTTTAAGCAATCATCGATAACTTCCTGTGCGCTCCTACCCGTTTTGCGCAGCAAGACTTCACGCGCCAACGCGTCAAAACGACGAATATCAGACGTAACATAATCACCGTTGAAGGATATGGCATCGGCCTGCGTTACCACATACTGAGGACCGTCCTTCCGCTGACTCAATGCACCCCGCAGGGAGGAGAGCGCAGTATAGAGACTCTTGCGCGCATGGGCATAATCCATCTCCGGCCACATCTCCTCAGAAATCACCCGACGGTCCACAAAGGTATCGATCGAAAGCACGAGGCGTGCAGCAAGCGCACTTGCCTTCTTGCGCTTCCAAACCTCATCGGTCAGGGTATGGCCGTTGCGCAGCACGTGAAAGCCGCCAAAGAGGTTGATAGTTACCTGCCCTACGTCGGGAGTCCCCAAATAGATCATCGTCTCATATGACTCCACTTCCTTTGCCTCATCGATGCCGCCTCGATACTGCGAGGGGTGCCGGAGAGGAACGAGTCGGCGCGCCGAATCGGATCTATCCCCCAGCACTGACATAGCAAGACAAGCCCGCGTTGCAAAAGAGGAATCCAGCAATACGGACCGATGCATCGAAAACCATGCCGAAAGCTCCGCGTCAAAACGTGCAGCTGAAAGATGCAACGCCGTAGACCACGCCCAAGCCGGATCTTTGGCCTGCGTCGCAAGATCTAAAAGATCTGCCTGTTCGCGAACGGTTATCATCGAGGCATCCCTTAGCTGAGCGCTTTGCGCTAGCAAATGAGCCCAACCGCGCAGAAAGATATTCGATTTGTCCGCGAGCTTCTCCACTTGCTGCCCACGAAACTGCGCATTCATCACCTGCCCCAACGTCAATGCCTGCCAGCCTTCCGCCGCAAGGCAAAACAACTGAGTTGGCAAATCGGATTGCCGAACCGCCATCGTATTGGCATCGATAAATGCCCGCTCGTCGGCAATCGGCTCGAGACGCATCAGGTGCCCCACCGCCTGTGCCATACGCACTCGCGCGGCACAAGGCAAAAGCCTGCGCTCGAGAAGCACATCGCGCAAGCCGCTTAAACGAGACATCGCCTCGCCGAGGTCTTCCGGGCGGCCGCAAAAGGCTTGCTTGAGCACCTCCACCGTAGATTCGAGAATCTCCAACAAATCGACCTCGTTGCATCTTCTGCTTTGCGGCAAAGGCTCTGGAGCACTATAGGCAGCGATGTTTCCGTCGCCTGCCATAAGGCGGTCATAGGCGGCGATACACGCCTCCAACCGATCAGCATGTGACGACCTTGCGCCTCTGCAAAATTGCTCCGAAAGCGTCGGAAGCGATATTCCCGCGCACGAATCCCACAGAGCTACAAACGCGCAGGCACATGCCCATTCCGTTGGGTCGACATCGCGTTCCATATCGTAAGCGCGCTTCCTCAGCTCGAGCGCCGCAGCGCGGGCAAGGCGAAGGTCTCCAAGCGTCAACGCCGCAAGACATGCCGCAAGCAAAGCACCCGCCTCAAGCGGCTCCTCTGTAGAGGTTTCATGCCGGCCCAGCAATCGGCTAACAAACAAACCATGGCCACTCAGGACAAATCCGGTAGGGCGCATCGCAAGCAAGGCGATGGCGTCATTATCCTCCAGCACGTTCTCGCACAGCTCAACCGCATCGTCAAAGCGGGAGGCCTTAACGAGCATTCGACCGGCATGGCTAACGATTTGGCTCGAAAGCCGAGCGACCATTTGCTGAAGCGAGCGCTTGATTTGTGCACCCAATCCCAAGCACTTAAACTCGCCGGTATTGACTGCAAATCCAAACACAGGCCAATCGCGCGAAAGCTGCAACAACACGTTCGGCTTCACGCGCACCCCGCACGCCTCAAGATCGGCTATCGTCCCCGATCCCATCGCCAACATAAAGCAAACGATCCTGAACAAGCCATCGTGCGCCTGCTGCAAGTTGTTGAGAATCGCTTGATAAATCCCCAGGATACCCGTGTTAAGAGCAGATCCGTCTGCCTCTTGCGAGCTGATGCTTTGCAGCATGGCAATAAGAGCTGGGACACCTTGTGTCAGATGATAGACATCAAGTGAGGCCGAGATTGAGTATAAGCGCGCCCACTGAGCGTATTCTCGCGGCTGAACCAGCAAGGATCGTGCGGGGATGAGCGAGCTCTCCCCCACCGCTTTGATGAATTCGCGGTTGGTGGGAAGGCAGGAGACAACGATCTCGAAGCCCTGATCGCGCAAATCAAATAGCGTATCAACCACACGTCGCAGCCCCGCCTTTCCAAAACGAGGCATGTTGTCCACAACCACAACGGGCGAAGCGGTTGGCGCGATATCGCGTTGCAGACGTCGCAAACGCTCCCCAAGCTCAGCGGGACGCATTCCCTGTGCATCGATAAGACCCACGTCACCGCGAGTCATATCCTCTTTAATACTATCCGCGTATTGAAGAAGAAGCGCGGTTTTGCCAAACCCCGCCGGTGCGCTTACTACGGCCATGCCGCCATCGCGGCATTTGCGCACAAGATCTTGCACCAACCGGTCTCTGCGCGCAGAAAATCCAGCTGGCACTCGATAAAACTCTCTCGTATCCGATTCGCCCTTTACGTCCCCCACATACGTTTTGCCAACACTCACCGCATCCCCCACTCTCGCGCAACGTGAGCCTTGTCGATTCAAGATACGAGCTGGTTGCCAGAGGGGCATAGTAAATTCGGCGAAGAGATCTTGTTTGTTAGATTTGAGGGGAGATATATAGCATATCTCCCCTATTTCGCGATACTTACCGTCAACTTCCCAAGGCATATGTATTTACCTGCTAAAACCCTGGAATCTGTCTTCAATATTGACAGTTTAGCGATGCCATTTGTCAACGTAACTATACATTGGTTGCCGTTTATGGTGCATTTTATGGTGTTTGCCATTGCATACTTGTCTGACAGAATTAAACGTGTTAATCAGAATTTTTGCCAAGGTCCGGCCGGACTGTTTGATTTATGTGAGATTGCCGTAAGAAATGGGTTAGATTGGCGCATTATTGTTGATAACTCAGCATTAAAAACGACCCCGAATCGCTTCGGGGCCGTACAACCTTGACGCTATCTACGCACCAAGGCGCATCAAATCGAAACTAGGCAAGCTTGTCCTTGCACAGAGCGAGCGCTTCATCGTCGGCAACGATCGTGACGTTGGTGTGCAGCTGCAGGATGGAAGCAGGGCACTGCGGGGTAACCGGGCCAAAGCACATATCGTGAACAGCCTGGGCCTTCTTCTCGCCATTGGCAACAACCAAGATGGAGCGAGCGTTCATGATGGTCTGGACACCCATGGTGTAGGCGCGACGCGGCACGTCCTCCTCACGCTCAAACAGACGGCTATTTGCCTCGATGGTGCTCTCGGTCAGGTTGACGCAATGCGTGCCCTTGGAGAAAACGTCGTCCGGCTCGTTGAAGCCAATATGGCCGTTGCGACCAATGCCCAGAAGCTGCAGATCGCAGAAACCGGCATCGGCAACCATCTTGTCGAAAGAAGCACAAACCTCATCGACGTTGGTGTTAGATCCAGCGGGAACGTGCACGTTCTTGGGGTCGATGTTGATATGATTGAAGAAATGCTTATTCATGAAGTAGTGGTAGCTCTGGGGATCGTCGTCCGCGATACCAAAGTACTCGTCGAGGTTATACGTGCTGACCTCGGAGAAATCAACATCGCCCTTCTTGTACCAATCGATAAGCTGGTCATAGGTGCCAATGGGAGAATCGCCCGTAGCGAGGCCCAGAACACAGTTGGGCTTGAGGATAACCTGAGCAGAAATGATGTTGGCTGCTTTGCGGCTCATGTCCGTACAATCGCGAGCGCGAACGATTTTAATCATGAAAGGCCCCTTTCAAAGAGCAATAACTAACCCTCAAAAGCATAACGCTAAATAAGGCGTGTAGTGGTCTTTTCTTGAGCTACCTCTCGCGAGCGGTAATAAGCTCGTCAAGCTCCGAAACGGTGCTTCCCACATTGCCCTTGATGCTGGAGAACTCAACAGAGTTGCAAATCAAAATCGGGGCAGTAACGTCAAAGCCGGCATCTTTGATAGCCTGGCGGTCAAACTCGATAAGCACCTGGCCCTTTTTCACGTTCTGTCCAATAGCGGTGCAAACGTGGAAGTGCTTTCCATCCAGACGATCGGTATCAAGGCCCACATGGATGAGAACATCCATACCTTCGTTGGTGTGAAGCGCCACGGCATGGCCAGTGGGAAAAATCGCTTCGATTTTAGAATCGGAAGGGGCAACCACATGGTTACCCGAGGGCTCGATGGCAACGCCTTGACCCAAGAGCCCGGCGGCAAAAATATGGTCGTTCACCTCAGAGAGAGGAATTACCTTACCCGCAAGCGGCGAGAGCAAGGTATTGCGTTTGCTCCGCATGCTAAAAGTCTTAAAAAGCCCGCTCAGCATGATCCTCCTTGTCGTACGCGATATAGCGTACAGACATTATCGTAACGCGAAGCACGTCCGATTGAAACAGAATAACTGAATGTGTCAACAACAAAGCAATTCATTATGCTAACGCTGGGTGCAATCCAGCGGCATGAAAAAACGGAGCCCGCCGAACATGCGGCAGACTCCGTTTTTGAATCCAAATACCAGGCGAAATGCTTAGCGCTTGGAGAACTGCGGAGCGCGACGTGCCTTCTTCAGGCCGTACTTCTTGCGCTCGACCACGCGAGCATCGCGGGTCAGGAAGCCGGCCTTCTTGAGGTCGGCACGGTAATCGCCAGCGTTCAGAAGAGCGCGAGCGATGCCCAGACGAAGGGCGCCGGACTGGCCGGAGATGCCGCCGCCATCAAGAAGGGCGATGACATCGAAGGAACCGAGGGTATCGGTAACCTTGAAGGGAGCGAGAGCGTCCTCGACCAGCTGCTTGCGGCCAAAGTACTCCTCGGCATCGCGCTTGTTAACGGTGACCTTACCGGTACCGGGAACGAGACGGACGCGGGCAACGGCGTTCTTACGACGGCCGGTGCCGTAATAAACAACGGTGTTCTCAGCCATCTTTAAGCCTCCAGGTCAATCTTGGTCGGGTTCTGGGCAGCATGCGGGTGCTCGGCACCAGCGTAGACCTTCAGCTTCTTGAGCTGCTGACGGCCAAGCGTGGTCTTGGGGAGCATGCCGCGAACGGCGCGCTCGATGACCTGCTCAGGGTGCTTCTCCATGGCCTCGACAAAGGTCTCGGCCTTGAGGCCGCCATTGTAGCCGGAGTGACGGTAGTAGACCTTCTGGTTGGCCTTGTTGCCGGTAAGCTGGACCTTGTCGGCATTGATGACAACCACGAAGTCACCACAGTCAGAGTTGGGAGTGAACTGAGGCTTGTTCTTACCGCGCAGGATCATTGCGACCTGAGTGGCCAGACGGCCCAGAACAGCACCCTCGGCATCGACGAGAACCCAGTTGCGCTGGACCTCGCCCTGCTTGGCGTAGTGAGTCGATTTCTGAATCACTTGACTCCTCCATGTACATTACGTGTCTTAACAGAGATTCACGGGGCTCTGCAAAGTAACTTGTCGAGTATACCGCGCGAACGCTTTAAGTCAACGATAATTCGGCGTTCTATCAGAGTTTCTGCACATGCGGCCGAATATCCTTCACGCATCCTTGAGACCTTTTGTACAATACGCAGAATCGATACCGAAAGGACGCCTTTATGCGAGCGCGGATGCACAAAACACAGTGGGCACAGACAGGATATCGGGAACTCGTTAGCTTGGCCCTGTTCTTTTTCGTCTTCCTCACGAGCACCTTTATCTTCGACGAGCACACGGCACAACTCTTTGGCCCTTCCCTCGTCTCGCCCCTAGAGGGCCTCATGCTCGGCTCGAGCGTCATTGGTTTTATCCTCAGGCCCTATCTATGCTACCGCCTCCCCACCAGGCGGCACGATGTCTCGACCCTCATAGGCACGCTCGCCGTCGCCGCGATTGTCGTTACGATCATGGCCAGACGCACCTGGGTGTTCCTCGCCGGGGGCATCGTCCTCTTCGCGACGCTCGGCTATATCGGCAGCGCCGCCCATTCGTTCCTTGCACGCCGCTATGCCAAGACACCCTATCTGGCGCGCGCCGTCGCTATCGCCTACGCTTCGGGAATCGTTCTTCAGTTTATCTTCCATATCCTCGTTCCAGGCAATATGCCCAACCAGATTGTCCTCGTACTCTCCACGCTCGCCGTGGTGACCTTTCTCCATGCGATTGCCGAGATGAAAGCACCCGATGGCGCCGCGTGGCAAGATCTTTCGACCATGGGTGCCGTGTCCACCCCCGCAGCCAGAGAGACAACCGTGCGTCTCGCCGTGGCGACCTTTTGCCTCTCGGGAATTTTTGCGGCCCTCAACTCCGCACTCACCCTATCGCACGCCTCCCATGTCATCGACCTCGGCTCGTGGCCGCGCCTCCTCCTCGTGCCAAGTGCCCTCGTCGCCGGCATGCTTTTCGATAAGCTCGACACGCATCGCATTGGCATGATCATGACCGCCGTTGCGACATTCTCAGCCTGCGCCCTTTTCATGCTCATAGGCAATGTCGGCATACGCGCGAGCGTCATCGTCTTCTACCTGGGATCGGGCGTATTCGTCGTCTTCTTCACCACGACCTATATGAAACTCTCTGCTCATATGAAGATGCATGAGCTGTGGCCGAGCATGGGCCGTGTGTTCAACAACATCGCCTTGCTGCTCGTGAGCGCGCCTGCCATTGCCCTGATCGACAACGGCGACCTTCTTGGCATGATAGTTTCCACAGTCGTCCTGCTCGCAGGCGTCGCCGCATCGCTTCTCTCGAGCTCGGGAACCGAGCAGATCGGACACGAGAACCCACAGAGGACCCCCCCCGAGCCGATATCAATACCAAGGATACGTCGCAGCAAGACGCCGTGCACTCGAGCGAGGCGGCATCGACACCGCCAGCCGCCCTCTCGCTTGAGGGGCCCCTCGAGCGCTTCTGCCAAGCATATAGCCTCACTCCACGCGAGGGCGATGTAGTGCGTGCCCTTCTGACTATGGACGACAGCGTGAGTGATATCGCATCCGCGCTCTTCCTTTCGCGCTCGACGCTCTACCGTCTCATTGCATCGATTAACAAGAAGACGGGCACCGCTTCGCGCACGGCTCTCATCACGTTCTTCTGGACCTGGTATAACGCTTCGTAGAGGCATAAAGTCGCTCCATGGAAAAGGGCCCGCTCCAAACGGAACGGACCCTTGAGGGGAGTGGGTGAAGCTACGCCGTATCGCGCAAAGCGTTAACGCCGATGTCGTCCGTAGACGATGAAGGCGATTCCCGCGATGGCGAGCGCTGCTGCGATGACCATGGCCGCCACAGCGGTGTCACCAGTCTGGGGCAGGAAGCCTCGAGTGACGATGCCGCCAGATTTACCTGGCTTGCCGGGTCCCTTGGGCGTGGTAGGCGGTATGGGCGTATCTGGTTTTACCGGGGGCTTCTCGGGAGTCTTTGGCTCGGTGAAGGTATTGCGGAACTCAATCGCCTCGACAGCCTCCCCATTCTTGGTGTAGCTGAGGGACGCCTCGAGCTGACCTTCTCCGTTGTCAACGACGGTGACCGTGATCGTATAGACGCTCTCGTCGTAGGTCATCCCCTCTTCGATACCCTTGACCTCGGAAATCCTGAAGGTGTAGACACCGGGCGCCTCGAACGTCAGCTCGTCAAACGATACGTTGCCGCGCGCATCGTTCTTGGCGGTTCGACTTATATCCGCTGCATCGCCCTCGCCCGTAAGCGCGAAAGAAAACTCGCCATCTCTAAGGTCCCGCCCGGCAAGCGTCTTAATCGCCGCGATCTTGATGCTCGCAGGAGCAGCACGATAGACGTTGGTGAAGGTCGCCGTTTGAGCGTCTTCGAGTACATGCGCCACCGAGAGCGTGCCGTCTCCGTTGTCGACAACCGTGGTCACCACGATATAGGAGGCACCGCTAAACGTCATGCCGCGATCGTGCGTTCCCGCGCCACGTTCGCGGAGGGTGTATGTGTGCGTGCCGGGCCTGTCGTACGTGATGGAACTCAACGCGATGCTGCCGTCCTTGGCGTTGGTTCCCTCCGCCACCACGGTACCGTCCTCGATGAGTTCGAATGTGAACTCTCCGGCGGCAAGGTTGCGTCCCTCGAGCACCTTGGTAGCCGTGAGCTGATCGGTCACGCTCGACGTGACAGGCGTCACGCTATAGCTGTTGGTGAACGTAAAGGCCGGACCCTCTGCGGGGCCACGCGTGACCGTCAGATGTCCTGCGCCGTCGTCAGTCACGGTAAAAGAAACCGTGCGCGTGCTCGCGGGGTCGTTGGCGACGCCGGGGGCACTTCCGCTCTCGACGATGGTATAGACAAAGGTATGGGAGCGGGGTTCCGTCGCCGCAGGTGCTGCGGGATCGGCGATCTCATACGCCACGGTCTCGATTTCGGGCATGCCGAGCAACACGGGCTCATCGGATTCAATGATCGTATCGCCAACGGGTGCGGACTTCTCGACAGAAGCCGGCACCACGTCCCCGTCGCCCTCATCGGTAGCAGGAGCGTCGCTCACTGAGGCCTCGCCCGGTGCCACGGGTCCCTCGAGCTCGAACGTCGTATCGTCCCCTGCGGGCGCGCTTTTTGCAGCAATGCCATCGGCTCCGTCAAGCGCCTGGGCATTTTCATCACCGGTCGCTGCCGCATCAAGCTCCAAAGCGTCCTCATCCGTCGCGCCATTGTCGCCAAGGGCACGGTTGAGGTCCGCGAGCGTGAAGGTGATGCCGCCGAAGTCGATGTTGCCGTCGGCATCGTTTATCGCAGTCGTGCGCTCGGGCATGGGCGCCCCGTCCTCGCCCGTCACGGTAAAGGTGAACTTGCCTGCGATGCTCGCCGGCGTGAGGCCATCGGCCGAAGCCAGCGACTTGGTGCCGTTAAGCCGCATGGTCACCGGGTCTCCCGTGGAATATACGTTACGGAATACGCATCCGCCCTCAGGCTGTGCTGTCGCTTTAAGACTGCCGTCGCCGTTGTCAACGATGCGCACGGTCACGGCGAAGCTCGCAAGCTCAGCACTCACGCCCGCGGGCAGCCTGGTTATATCCTCATATGCCACGTACTCAACGGTCCACACGGAGTTGCCGTTGTCGCTCGCGCTCTTGGTCGCGCGCCCGCTATCGACCAGGTCTGCCAGCATGGCGGTGTCATAGGAGAAGATCCCAAAGTCAACAGTGCCACCCGTGTTGCGCACCGTGCGGAGGGGAGTAGTGGTGCCGGCATAGGCCAGATGGAACGTGAACTCGCCGTCGGTAAGCGGGCGCCCCTTCATCTCCTTGGTGGCGATGATAGGCGCAGTCGAGCCGCCCTGGTCATTGGTGGAGGCAAAGTAACTGTTGCTAAACGGGATCTTTGCCGACTCGGACGTCTCGCCCGTGGCGAAAACGTAGGTCTTGGTGCCCATGGCGCCACCGGTAACGGTCGTGGTGGCCGTGAGCTTGCCCGCGCTATCGTCTGTCACAGCAATGCTCACCGTGCGCTCGGCGGTGTCGTAGGTATAGCCTGGGGCGCCGTCATTTTTCTCGCTGACGGTATAGCTGTAGGTCTTGCCAGCGTCTGCCTGCGTAAACGTGACGTCACGCCCGCCGAGGATATCGATGGATACCGTCGCGCCGTCAGCGGCAGCTGGCGTCACGAACGTGTTGTCGCCCTCCGAAAGGCCAAGCGCCTTGGCGGAGGCGGCGTCAGTGGGCGTCACGGTGAACGTGAACTGTCCCTCTGCCATGCTGTGGCCGTTGAGCGCCTTGGTGATAACAAGGCCGCCGGCGGCAGAATAGCTCAACTCGGAGGTATACGTGTTGGTAAATGTGGGGTTCTCGACCTTAGAGACAACTGCAGAAAGCGCGCCGGTCTTATCGGCGGAGACCACCACGGTGATCGTGGCGCGGTTGGTGCTGTAAGCAATACCGCTCGCGTCGCCGGCCCTCTCAAAGACCTCGTAGACATAGGTACCGGCCCTGGTGTAGGTAATGGTGCCAAAGTCGATAGCGGCGAAGCCCTGTCCGTGTGCATCGCTCTTGGTCAAGGTAACGTTTGCCTGAGGCATGGTCTGGGCTTCGCGGTCGCCGGACACGAGACTGGCCTCGAACGTAAACGCGTCGGCATCGGTCCACGCGCGACCCTCGAGCACCTTGGTCAGGCCGAAGCTCGCCTTGGTATCGAGCTCGGCGGGCGTGGTGTCCAGATCAAACGTAATTGTGCCGTTGTTGCCCAGATGGGAGTTGACCTGCGTTGCGCTTGTCAGGCTCGAACTGTCATTCCACTCGGGGTTGAGCACGTCGCGCGCGGTGCCGGTGACGTTGCCACCCACGGCGGTCTTTTCGGTGTGAAGCTGGTCGATGAAGAGCAGACGCGCGGTGCCCTTGGCAAGTGCATAGCCGGTGCCGTCGAAGGTAAGGGCACCCTCGAAGCTCTGGATCATGCTGCCGTCGATGGCAACCGCGGTGTAGGCATCTTTTGGCTTTCCGTCGTCGCCACGGATAACATACTCGTCCTTGTAATAGTACGTCGAGCCGCCTTCGAGGCTCCTGATAGCACGCTGGGTGCATGCCGCATCAGTGTAGAGAGGCGTCACCTTCTGAAGATAGTAGTAGCTGTTGGCAGATGATGGACGGAAGCTGGCATGCGTATCGCCCAGGTCTCCGCCGGACCATTTGTTAGCCAAGAAGCTCACCGTGTTGGCGTCGTGATCCCCGTTGGCATCGATATAGTCCGTGAGCCCGGCGACGTTAGCGGGCGTGAAGAGATTGTCACGCACGACATCCTTAACGCTCGAGGCATACGTCACGCGCAGAGGCTTGACGGCGTCGATGTCCGCCACCTCAAAGGTACCCTTTGCCTTATCGATCTTGTACTCGCGCAGCGGGATGAGTGACGCCGGAACCTTGACGGTGACCTTGTCGCCCTGGCGCGGGTTCGTCGCATCCGCACGCTCGACGGTAACGACCAGGTCCTTTGCCGTGCCCTCGAACGTATAGGTGTCAGTGTTGCCCTCAGTGGACATGCCGGCGACCGCGAAGGACGTGCCGTTGATCTGGGCACTGTGGAACTTGTCAACCTGCATGAAGTCGCCCAGAGTGTCGGTAAACGTAATGTAGCCGGTCTCATGCGCGCCGAATCCGTCCTCGATGTGGGTGGGATAGCCCGTCCCCGTGGTGATAGAGCTTGAGATGCCGCTGAAGACCTTCTCGAGCTCGGAGGCCGTGGCCGCAGACTGGTAGTAATTGGAGCTCTGCGCACGCAAGCCAAGCGATCCTGCAGCATATGATGTAGCGAGCGGGTAGTTACTCGACACCGCATGCATGAATCTGTTCTTTTTGCTCGTGCCGCTCTTCGTGGGATCGTCTGTGGGCGCGGCCCCGTTAAAGATGCCGATGGTGTAGATGGTGGCACCGGAATCCTTCATCGCCTTGGCAGACGTAACAGCGCTCGTGGCGATTCGGCTCTCGAATCCGTTGGTGCTCGTAGGAGAACCGTCGGTAAAGAAGACGACGATTTTCTTTGCGTCCGCGCGTCCATTGCTCGCGAGCTGCGATTGCGCGAGCTGAAGGCCAAGGTCGGCACGCGTGGCGCCCGCGGGGCTGATCGAGTTGACGGTGCCCTTGAGGCTTGTCGCCCCAGCCGTATCGCAGGGCGTGAGTTCCCTCATGACCTGCGAGTAGTTATGGACATAGCCATCGCTGCGGTAAGTGCCGTTGCCCACGTTGTTGGACTTGTTGCCCGCGAACTTGACGATGGCAACCTTGTGCTGCTTCTCGGCAGAAAGGCCCTCATTCTGCTTGGCAATCGTGTCGATGAAGTCACCGGCAGCACTCTTGAGTGCCGTGATGCGTTTAGTGCTGTCGCTGCCGCCCATCGCATCGTCCATCGATCCGGACGCATCGAGCACCAATACGATGTCGAGGGGTTTGACCTCAGCTGTTGTGGTGTCGGAGGTAGATGACATGACCGAGAGCGTGGTTAGGAAGTCGGACTTCTCGTCATCCGCCACCCGGACGGTCTTGTCGGTCCAAATGCGCCCGATGTTTTGCGTCGAGACGTGTGACTCGTCGCCGCCACCCGCCGCCCAGTGGCGCCAACGGTCGCGGGTATCGGGATCGACCTTTATGGTCGTCTGCGCCCCTCCCCCTTCGCTTGCAGGAGAAGCGTTCGAGTCTGGGATAGCGCCTATCGCCAGCGTCGGCAGAGCCAGCAGCAAGACGATCGCCATCATGGCAAATCCCCTCATCTTCTTGCTCATAGCAAGCCCCCTTTCTTTTGCCAGACGTCCTTAGCCTGATTGTTTAGAAAAGGGGGCAGCCATACCAGGTGACACACGTTCCAATAAAGGTTTGAGACGATTGTCTCAGTGCACGATCAGCGTATTCAGCCGAAGGAGCAGCTTGATGGCAACCGGTAAGCCCCGTCTCCCGCGCGACCCTTCGTCTCTTCGGCATGGCCCCTCGTCTCTTGGCGCGCTCCTCGATTACCGCCCGCAATCGTCACTGCGCCAACCAGTGGCGGTAAAACGCGCATTTCAAAATGAATGGCGGATAATCCAACGTTTTGCGAACGATTTGTCCCCTCGGATGCACAATTAACCGCCACTCGATTAGAAATGCACCAAAAACCGCCACTCAACAGGACACGCCGCCACGCAAACCGGAAATAGCGAACCCGGAAGCGCACCAAAACCACTACTCGGTTGGTAGCCACTTGATCGCCGGCGTCTACCGCACGAACCCCACATGCCAAAACGACAGGTTATTCTTGGTGCTACGGCCACCTGGCACGGCGCCTAACGTTTCTGCATTGTTTCCGTCTGTGCTTTTTTGCAGGTAGCGGCTCCATTCGTCGTATTCTAGTTGATTAGCGCGCGTAACTTTCTCGCATTGGGTTGCAAGGGGGAAGAGAATGAGTCTCTTCCGGTTGCGTCGTGTGGAAGGGGTAACACAACTTTTTTGGAGGCTCTCATCATGGAGAACAACTTCGGCGCGCAGGGGCGCGCATGCTCACGCCGCGACTTCCTCAAACTCAGCGGCATTACCGCATTCACCGTCGCTGGCGCAACGTTTCTCACCGGCTGCGGCCCTGCAGCACAAACCACCGGCTCCAACACGGGTTCCTCTAAAACCAGCTCTTCCAAGAAAGCTGCCGGCAAGCTCGGCGACGGCAAGACCCTACGCATCGGCATGGAAGCCGCATACGCTCCCTACAACTGGCAGGAGTCGGCCGAATCCGACACTACAATTCCCATCGAGAACGTCTCGGGCGCCTATGCCGATGGCTATGACGTGCAAATCGCCAAGCGAATCGCCAAGGCGCTCGACATGGAGCCCGTCGCCGTCAAGATGGAATTTGGCGCGCTCGTCGACGCTCTTGGCAACGGCACCATCGATATCATCTGCGCTGGTATGTCGGTCACGCCCGAGCGAGCCCAGTCTGCCGACTTCACCGATTCTTATATCGATGACGAAGTGATCATGGTCGTGAAGAAAGATTCCAAGTACGCCAACGCCACCAAGCTCTCCGACTTCACCGGCGCCACCGTCCTTGGCCAGAAAGACACGTTCTACGACGAGCTCATTGACGAGATTCCCAAGGTCAATCATCTTACGCCGGTTGCCACCGTACCGCTTGTAGTCGACGGCATCGAGAACGGCACCTGCGACGCCATCACTTTCTCCTCCATGTCGCTGCCCAACCTGCTTGAGAATTACCCAGACCTCAAGAAGGTCGAGCTGGCCGACGGTGAGGGCTTCTCCGATCCGAGCAACCCCGACAACGCCGCCATCGCCAAGGGCCAAAAGGACATCCTCGACGAACTCAACAAGATCATCGGCGATATCTCGCAAAAAGAGCGCCTGCAGATCTGGCAGGACTGTATGGATCGCCAGCCGGCCTAATCGCCGCATACCGTATGTACGCTGAAGGGCGAAGATCGCATCTTCGCCCTTTCCTGATTTACACGAAGGATTATTATGGCGTCCGCATTCTCACGCATCGCCTCATTTACCCGCCGCGATCATCGCTACGTGCTGCTCGGCACCTCTGCGATCGCTGCAATCGGCATGATGCTCTCCAGCCAGCCCCGCTCCCCTATGAGCTTTCTCACCCACGCGTTCACCGTTGAATTCGTGATGTATTACCTGCTCGTAGCCTGGATCGTTCTTTCTGCCGTAGCGCTGGTGTTTAAATTCACGCATTGGAAGACCTATGCGCAAACGGCACCTTTTACCAAGCCGGGCGTCGTCCGCGCCCTTCGTCTTGGGTCGTATGTCATCTGGGCAATCGCGGCCATACTCGCCGTCGATCGCGTTGTCCTAGGATTTGCCTCTGCATGGGCAGCCGCAGCCAGCGCAACCTCTATGCCCGAGGATATGCTCGTCCAGGTGCTCTATATGTTCCAGCAGGGCAAGCAAACCTACATCGCCGGCGTCGTCACCACCATCGAGCTCGCCGTCTTTGGTACGGTCATCGCATTTTTCCTGGCAATTTTGCTGGTTGCCATCCGCATCATGGAAATCGATCGGTCCGATAACGATTTCACACGCCTCCTCAAGAAGGTCGGCGTGGGCTTTGCTAAGTTTTATTCCACTATCGTGCGCGGCACGCCAATGCTCGTGCAGGGTGTCATTATCTACTACTTGGGCATCGCCGTTGTGAGCAGCTTTGGCTTTAGCATTACCGAGGTCAACAACATCTGGTCTCGCTTCACCGCAGGCCTTGTCGTAGTTTCGCTCAACTCCACCGCCTACATGATGGAAGTACTGCGAGGCGGCATCGAGTCGGTCGACATGGGTCAGATGGAAGCAGCGCGCTCGCTTGGCCTTTCGCAATGGCAGGCAATGATCAAGGTTGTCTTCCCCCAGGGTATTAAATTTGCCATCCCGGGTCTTTCCAACGAACTCGTCATCAACATCAAGGATTCCTCGGTTCTTTCTGTCATCGGCGTGTTCGACCTCACCTTTGCCGCAAGCACTGTTGCGGGCATCTACTACAAACAGCTCAACGCGTATCTGGTCGCCGCTGTGGCCTATCTCATCATGACTGCCATCGCATCGTGGCTGTTGGGACGTCTGTCACGTCGCCTCAACGTTAAGAGCAAGCCCCTTGGCAGCACTTCGGACGCAAAGCCCCTTGCTCTTGGAACGGAGGCCTAGTCATGGCTTTGGACGCAACTTCTTTCTCGCCTTCTGCGAACGAGCCCGTCATTCGCGTTGAGGGCTTGCGAAAGTCTTTTGACGGCAACGTCGTTTTGCGCGACATCGAGCTTTCGGTCATGCCCGGCCAGGTGGTTACCATCATCGGCGCCTCTGGATCGGGTAAGTCGACGCTCTTGCGCTGCCTCAACCTGCTGGAAACCCCCGATGCCGGCCATGTTTGGTTCCATGGAGCAGATCTCGCCGCCGACCACGTAAATGTAAACAAGCTGCGCGAGAAAATCGGCATGGTATTCCAGGGATTCAATCTCTTCAACAATATGAACGTACTGGACAACTGCACGCTCGCTCCCGTTACGCTCAATAAAATGAGCAAAGGCGAGGCCGAGCAGACGGCTATGCGCCATCTCGAGGCCGTGGGTCTTGCCGATTTTGCACGCGCCGATGTAACCCGTCTTTCTGGCGGCCAAAAGCAGCGCGTTGCAATTGCCCGCGCCCTGTGCATGCAGCCCGACCTCATGCTTTTTGACGAGCCCACGTCCGCCCTCGATCCCGAAATCTCCGGCGAGGTGCTGAGCGTCATGCGAGATCTTGCCGCAGGCGGCATGACGATGGTTGTCGTGACGCACGAAATGGCTTTCGCCCGCAACGTCTCCGATGAGGTCGTCTTTATGGATAAGGGCGTCATTGCCGAGGCATCGAGCCCCGACGAGATGTTCACCGCGCCCAAACTCCCCCGCACGCGCGAGTTCCTCTCCCGTTACCTGGACTAGTTCGCAGCGCTCGTACATATCCAATATGTTCGCAACGACGGGAAAGCATGATTCGCAGGCTTTTCCGCCGTTTTTCTTTCTTATATTCAGCACCCGAAGAGCGCCCGCGTAACCGGGATGCATTTTGTTAGGTACCCTATGTGACAAAATAAACCTGTCTTGTTTTGTCATATAAAAACGGAAAGGGGACGCCATCAGGCGTCCCCTAACCTATACATAAGCGCAAACTCGTTCTTGTAAAAGAAGAGTTCGACGCTTCCTCTTTTGGTGGAGGTGCGGAGAATCGAACTCCGGTCCACGAAAGCCCCCTGATCGGCATCTCCAAGCTCAGTCGCTGATTTAATCTCGGACGCATTGCGCGCAGCGACACGCTCGCAGCATCCCAACCGGTTCGGTCTTAATCCGCGCCATACCGATTACGTGCGCGGGAGCATTCCCCTAAAATGACGTCGCACCGGTGTCGGGGAAATCACCGGGTTGACGCGCCAGCTATAAATTAAGCAGCGAGAGCCATGGGCTCATAAGAAGTGTTGTTGTCAATTCAATTTGACGGTACCCCTGTTTTACGAGGCGAGGAGACCTCGGCTTGCTTCCTCTCTCAAGGCTATCGTGTCGAAACCAGTCACCCCCTCAATCGAGAGGTCATGGCATTGCTGCACATCACAACTACGGCAGCAACATCGACCTTTTCAAAGAACACGCGCTCAACGCGGACCTGTATTTTACCACGTTGAGCGCCATGCTATTCATGTGCCGCCGATGTTCACTTCTCTACTGCCCATCAAGCAGTTCAAACATCAGGGGAGCCTCAGTTGGCTTTATTTTTGATTTGCTTCTCGAACTCCAAGTTGGAGAGGTTATAGCTCAACAGATCGAGCTTGGAGCAGATAGACTCGGCAAGGACTTGGAACGGAATAACCGCGCGCGGAGCATCGAGCTCGCACCTCATAAGGGGCTTCAGCGCAAACGTCTTCTCGTTGGACTGAGCAAGTCCCTCCCCAACCGTATCGATCACATAAACTTCGTCGGTCAGGACATGCAAAGCGCGATAGAGCTGCATCATGCGTTCGTGGCCAGGGCCACCCAAATCAACAAGGACAACAACGTGCCCACGACGAATCTCGTAGGTTGGTCCGTGTACAAACTCCTCCATCTCATAAGCGTTTGCCGCGACGCCGATCATCTCATTGAGCTTGAGTGCGCCTTCCAAGGCAACACCGTATCCGGCGCCAATACCCACGCACATAATGCGTCGGGCATCGACAAACGCATTCAGATGCTGTTCGGCAAATGTGCGCGCGGCGCGGTAAGCCTCGGGCATATCTTCCACGACCGCAGACACGTCCGAAAGCAGCGTCGCATAATCGTTGTCGCCCCTTACATCAAGCACGCGAGCGGCCTCGATGGCAAAAAGCGCTAGATAGACGCAGCTGGTTGGGAATCCTTTTGCCACATAGTAGTCATCTGTACCGCTACCGTAGGCATAAACATGTTCGCAGTACTCACGCATCGGAGCATCAGGATTACACGTCAGCACGGCAACGTGATGCCCGCACGCCTGGGCACGACGAACCGCCTCGATGGTGTTCGTGCTGCGGCCCGACTGCGACATGCAAAGAACAAACGGCTCTTCGTTTTGGACATGGTTGTACAAGATATAGCTCATAGGCCATTCGACGCTCACTTCGATGCCCAGCGTCTGCTGCATAAATGGCTTCATCGACATTGCGATGTCGTAAGACGAGCCCGAGGCGACGATCAGCAGGCGCTTGGGCGCCATGCCGCAAAACTGTTCGACAAGAGGGCCCACCAGCGTTTCGCGACGTGCAATGATATCGCGAGCAATCGCCGGGGCTTGCTCGATATAGGTATACATACTTCTCATGAACCGCTCCTACGCGATAATTCCCAGCAGGTTGAACACGATGCCAAAGACCAAAAGACCAAAGAGCAGAGGAATGATCTTCACCTTGTGGCGAAGCAGAGTGGCAACGATAAACACGGAAGCCAGCGGAAGCATGTTCGGCAAAATCTCATCGAGCGTATCTTGAAGGGTCAAGGTCACGCCGTTGGCCATGTTGAACACCAAAGGTGTGGTAACGCTGATCATGCTGCAGGTCATGGCACCGATCACCATCATGCCCAGGATACCTGCGCACAGCGAGATCTTCTCGATGATGTTATTCTCGGCCATCGACTCAAGAACGCGACCGCCCAGCTCATAACCCTTGAAGGTAAGGATGTAGCGAATCACCCAATGCGGGATGTTAAAAACAAGCAGGAACAGGATGGGTCCCAAAATGCTGCCCTGCATAGCAAACTGGCAACCGATGCCCGAAGCGACCGTCTTGACGATGCCCCACCAAAAGCTGTCGCCGATACCCGCCACCGGACCCATCAGGCCCGCTTTAACGCTGTTGATACTTGCGGTGTCAAAGTTGGGATCAACCGAGTTCTGCTCTTCCATGGAGGCAGAAATGCCCATGATGGCAGTGGAGAACTCCGGATTGGAGTTGAAGAACTCCAAGTGACGATTGACGGCGGCGCAGCGATCTTCCTCGGTCGTATAGAGCTTCTCGATTACCGGAAGCATCGAGCGGCACCAACCAATGGCCTGCAGACGAGAGTAGATGAAGGGGCCTTCCAGACCAAACGATTTAAAGAAGACCTGGTTGAGTTCGCGCTTGCCAAGCAGGTGCTCGCGGGCGGCGGCAATCTCCTCCGGCTCGTCGTTCAACGCATCGAAGTCGTCGAAAATCTCCTCGGCAGCCTCCTTCGGCACGCTCTCGTTACCCGTAAAGAAGTATGCGATAGCGGCAAATGCTGCACCGACAATAGCAACTGCCATCGTAGGCATATTGAGATACGATGCGCAAACAAATCCGATAAAGAAGAACGCCATGGTCTTGGGCGTACGCGTGAGGTTGAAAAGCATCGCGAAGCCCAAGGCAGCGAGCAGGTTGGTTCCCGTACCGATTGCATTGAGGATGTTCTCAGGAATAGCATTGGCAACGCCGGCTACGGCATCGGCGCCAATAAGCAGGCTCAAGAACACGGTGAGGAACATGAAGGCGCACGAAAGACCAAAGATCAGCCAAAACGTCTGGGTAACGCGGCGCGTAGTATTGCGCTCGGGATGATCAAACAGCATCTTTGTGGCAACAAGATCATAGCCCGTCGTTGCCAAGTGCTCCAAGAGTCGATAGACGATACCAATGGGGATGGCAAGTGCCACTGCGGCTTTGGGCGAAAGCCCGCTCGAAATGGCAAAGCCTGCGCCCAGCACGCCCGCGATAGTAATATTGATGGGAATTGAAATGCCGATTCCCATCATGCCCATCGTCGCAAGCTCAAGCGTGCCGCCGATGATGATGCCCTGCGGCAGGTCCCCAAGTACAAGGCCAACAAGCGTACACATAACGATAGGCCTCGTTGACTTATTGATACCGTCAACGTACTCGCACCAGCCAAAAACAGCGATTAGGCCCAAAAGGGCCATCTGGATGATGTTCATCTTCTCCCCTTATTTGATTATCGCGGCAAGATCGGTCTTACCATCGGCGGGAACCTGTTGCGCATAGACCGAGACACCGTCGGCGGCAAGATCCTTGATCGCCTCTTCATCCGCCGCGTCCAGGCATACGGCATTGGTGTAACGGCGAGAATCGCCATGCTCGCGAATGCCGCCCACGTTGATGGCATCGATGCCCTCGCAGCCCTTTGCGAGCGCCGCGGCATCGGCCACGTTCTTGACCAAAACAAGAGCGGAGTACTTCTGAGCCTTTGCAGAATTCAAAAAAGCAATCGTCTTCTCAACTGTCGAAATAACCAAATTGACGCCAGCAGGTTTCGAAAGCGCGAAGGCATTCTTCGCCGCCTGGTCCTTTGTCACTTCATCATTTGCAATGACAACGAGATTGACCGTTAGGTTCTTGCACCAGGCATACGCCACCTGGCCGTGAAGCAACCGGTCATCGACGCGCAACAGCTCGACCATCCGAACTCCCTTCTATATGTAGCAGATAGCTCGAATTATACATACAAAGCTCGTTAGTAAACTATTTGTATATACAATATTGCCTACCGATTACCTAATCGGTAGGCAAGCAAGCCTTGAACGGCGTTAAGATGGTCGCGAGAAATTGCATTTAAGCCGCTAGAAAGGCTGTCTATGTCACAGATTGCAAAATATAGACAAGTCGAGTCATTCATTAAAGATCGTATTGTTAACGGCACATACCCCGTCGGAACGCGCCTCATGACCGAGGAGGAACTTGTCGATCGCTTTGGCTTTTCGCGCATGACGATCAATAAGGCCCTCAACAACTTGAGCAACGACGGCTTTATCGAGCGAAAACCGGGCAAGGGGACGTACGTCTGCGCCACGCGCGTTTCAAAGCCCACCGACAGCGCCCGCAGCTTCACCGAAGACATGAAGGCGATTGGCCTCACAGCTGGCTCGAAGCTAATCTCGTATGAAGTTATCCGCGCGCACGATAAGCCCGAAATCGCTCAGCGCCTCGAGCTCTCCGAAGATGAGCTGCTGCACTATTTCATACGTCTTCGCACCGGTAACGGCAAGCCCGTCGCCATCAGCTATAACTACGTATCCGCCAAAATCCTCCCCGCAATCGACGTCAAATGCCTGGAGCAGTCGTTTTACGCCTTCCTTGATTCTCAGGGAATCAAACGCGAATATCAGGGAACATCCTACACGGCAAAGCTGCCCACCGCAGAACAGCAAGAACTCCTTGAGGCAAACGACATCGCTCTGCTTTGCGCCTCGCACAGCACCTTTACCAGACGCGAAGGGAAACTCGTGCCGTTTGGATACACGCTCACCTGCTATAACGGCAATCTCTATACCTATTATTCGAGCATTTAGGTCATCGCCGAGCCTTATCACCCAGGGCAATCAAAGCGATTCGCCGAATAGATTGCTCTGAGATTTACTCAAGTTGGTTTGAGAACGTCCCATTGTGGTAGAAGAAGTCCCAGGAACACATCTTGCCCGATACAGACTTCGAAAGGGGCCACGATGAGCGAAAAAGCAAACAACGCGGGAAAAACCGCTTTGGTACTTGAAGGCGGCAGCTTCCGCGGGCAGTTTACAGCCGGCGTACTCGACGTCTTCTTGGAGAACGGCATCACAGTCGATGCCTGCTATGGCGTATCTGCCGGCGCTCTTAACGGCGTCAACTTCAAATCCAAGCAAATTGGCCGCTGCAATCGCCTGAACCTCGCCTTTTGCGGCGACTCGCGTTACGTAGGCACCAAGTCTTTTGCCGAAAGCGGAAGCATGGTGGGCTACGACTTCTTATTCAACGACATCCAGGATCACATCGACCCCTTTGATAATGAGACGTTTAAGGCCAACCCCCTCGAGCTCTACGTCACCGTTACCGATGTTGTTTTTGGCACCGCCGACTATCTCCCCATCAAGGATGCGACCCTCGACCTGGACGCCGTACGCGCCAGCACGTCGTTGCCACTTGTCACCCCTATTGTCGAACTCAACGGGCATCTCTACCTTGATGGCGGAGTCGCCGACTCCGTGCCTGTGGAGCATGTGCTGGAAGATGCCGGCTTCGATCGCGCAATCGTAATCCTCACCCAGGATCGTAACTACAAAAAGGGTTCTTACGAGTTCATGCCGGCAGCAAATGCCCGCTATGCCGAGTACCCCTATCTCCTCGACGCCATCGCCACGCGCCACGATCGCTACAACGAGCAGCGCGAACACATCTGGGAGTACGAGCGCCAGGGCCGTGCACTCGTCATCGCGCCCGCAAAGCCCGTCACCGTCAAACACGTTGAACGTGATGCGTCCAAGCTCCTCGACCTGTATATCCAGGGCAGACAGGCAGCGCAACGACAACTCGAGGCAATCCGCGCGTTTATCGGATAGTCCTGGCAGCGACAACCGGCGGCGCTATCGCCCGTTCGTATCTGAGCTGCAAATACATGGCAGCTCTTCATACCCCAATGGCAGTCGCAACAAGACTGTGCAGGTCTTTCCGCCACTCGTCCCGACAGCATCGCAAGATGAGTGGCGGCATTTCGAACATGGGCGACAACAACTATCGCATTCCGTACGAAACACCGCCACTCAAGTAGGAAACGCTCCCAAACGAGTGGCGGTTTTTCCATCATCTGTAAACGAGTGGCGGTTTTCGAAAGGTCTCGGGGCAAGATTTCGCACATAAATGCACTACTTACCGCCACTTATCACAAAATGTTCGATTTACCGCCAATCATTTTCTGCTGTAAGCCACCAGCTCGATTGCACATTGGCCTGAACGCACTCTGTCTCGACTGCACTCCGCCTCGGCTGTACACCGGATCGATTGCACATTGGCTTGAACGCACTCTGTCTCGCCTGTACGCCGTCTCAATCGCATGCCAGATCACACATGCGCCCGCCTAGCCTCTAGACCAGAACGTTCTTGACACATTTGAAATATAATAGCGATATTTCATGAAGAGCCTGCGAGAACTTATTGGCAAAAATATGAACAAGTTTGCTCCTGTGCGAGAATAGCTACTCTATCAACAACTGTTTAGGCCCTAACCCCTAGATTGGATACCAATGATGAAAAACGAAAACGCCCGACTCGCCGGAGCACTCGTCAGCCTTGGCGGAACGATTTCCCAGGCTATGGATGAGATTGAAGGCTTCATCCCCTGCGGACATCCCGCAACCGTTGTCATCGACGGTCTCGCCTCGCTTCAGGCAAGACTCTCCGATGAAGAGCTTAGCAAGAAAACCGAATCGGTCTGCGGGCTCATTGACCACGTAAGTGAGAAGCGCGGCGTGCCCGTACACTCCGTCGCCAACGTCAAGGAGTTCTCCAGCTCAAAAAAGGAGTTGCTCGCCCGTCTCGCGGATGTGGCGTGTCAGCTTCAGACTAAAGAGACCACAGATCAAAACATCAACGTCTGGCTCTACCGCGGTCTCGCCGCCCTCGAGGACGATAGCAACACCGCGATAAGCATGCTTGCCGAAGCAAACGCCATGGAGGCAGCAGCCGCTCTGGCCTAATTGCGCTATCTGCAACCTGTAAAACACAAGCGCCAAAAGCCTCCCGCACACATCCATCGGTCTTTGCAGTATCAGAAAGGCCCGCGCGATATACGCGCGGGCCAGCACAATCATTATCCAAAAATCAATCACTAAACGCGAACAGCCCTGCTTCCCTATTCATCAAGGGCCAAAACCGCCTGATCAAGAACGTCAGATGCGCGATAGTTGAGATAGTTATCGGATGTGATAACCACAACCTTTTTCGCGCCGGCTCCTTCAAATGCCTCTTTAGCATCGCTGACCATGGGAGCAAGCATAATCAAGTCTGCATTGGAAATCTCATTGACGGCATCGCTCGCAGGAAGCGCCTCGATGTCGATATCCAGGCCGCGTTGTTCGATAATCTCGCGCATCTTAATCACCAAAAGACTTGAGGTAACGCTCATCGTGCAGCACACGACAATTTTTTTCATAGGGGCACCTTTCTTGCAGGTATCAGCATAAACGCTTGGCATAAAAAGGGGCCCCTGTTCGCGAGTCGAACGAACAGGGGCCGAGGGGTTATTTCTTCTGAACGTACTTGAGGCAGTCAAGGGTAACGGCGACAAGAATGATCAGACCGGAGAATACGAACTGAAGGTTGGTGTCGATACCCAGAATGGTAAGTGCGTACGTCAGGGCGGTGAAGATCAGCACGCCAACGGTCACACCGGAAATCTTACCAATACCGCCGGTAAACGAGACGCCGCCAACGACGCACGCGGCAATAGCGTCCATCTCCCAGCCTTGACCGTAAGCAGCGGAGCCAGAACCGACCATGCGGATGCACTCAAGCCAAGAACCAAAGCCATACAGGATACCAGCGAGAATGAAGGCACCGATGGAAACGGCGAAAACGTTAATGCCGGAGACGGAAGCAGCCTCGGGGTTGCCGCCGACAGCGAACATGCTCTTGCCGAACGTGGTCTTGTTCCAGATAAACCATACGACCACAATAGCGGCGACAGCCCACAGGATGATCGTCGGGAAACCACCGATGCGCGGGGTCACCATCGCAGGAATCTTAGGATTGATCGAACCGAACGACACGCCCTTGGTGGCATAGGTGACGAGGCCAAAGATCACCAGCATATTTGCCATCGTCGAGATGAACCAGTGCATCTTGAACTTAGCGGTAAAGAAGCCGGCGATAGCCGAAAACGCCGTGCACAGAACAATGCATACGGCAAGTGCCAGAAGAATCTGGGCAACGAGGGGCATGGTGGAGAAATCGAAAGCAACGCCAAAGACGGTGCCGGTGTTAGGACCGGCATGCATGATGATAGTCGAGGCAACCATGCTCATACCGACCATACGGCCAATCGACAGGTCGGTACCGGTCTGAAGAATCAGGCCCGCAACGCCCAGAGCCAGGAACATACGCGGAGATGCCTGCTGGAAGATGTTCAGCACGTTTTGCATCGTGAGCAGCTGCGTGCCCTTGACCACGGGCGTAATGGCGCACAGCGCGATGAAGACCAGCGCAATAGCGATATACAAGCCGTTGTTGAGCAGGAACGTACGCGTGTTGAACGTGTACTTGTAGTTCTCCCAACGCTGAGCGAGGTTCTCGGCAAATGTGAACTTGCCGATGCGCAGCAGGTCGATCATGTGATAACGGTAGGCAAATGCCTCGTGCTCGCGATCTTTGATCTGCTGCAGCTCTTGCTGATAGGTCACCTTGGCATCGAACTGTTTGTTCTTGTAGACGTACTTCTCGTCCTTGATCTCTGCCTGGTCACTGATACCGGCAATGCTTGCCTGATGCTCCTTCTCGAGCTCAGCGAGCCTCTTTTGATATGCAGCCTTGGCTACTTCACGCTCGGCGGCACAGCTTGCCTTGACAGGAGCCAAGTACTCGGTCTCGAAATGGGCCTTCAGATAGTTCTCGGCGTCGGCGATCAGCTCGCTAACCTTGCCCTTGTTCTGAGATTCAACCTCCTTGGCCTTCTCCATCTGAGCCTTATAGCCATTGACAAGGCTGTCACGCTCGTCCTTGGTAAGCACGCGGTCGCTCTTTGCAGCATCGATGCTGCTCTGGAGCTCAACGATGCGCGTAGTGCCATTGGCGCGCAGGGCATCGACCTTTTTTTGGATCTCGCTTACATAGCTGTCGATCGGCTGGATGAGCTTTGTCTCCTCTTCGACCGACAAGATCTTACCGGATACGGTAGGCATGTGTTCCATCCCCTTCGTTTACAGATACTTAGCACTCAATCGGAGCAGTTCTTCCTGGTTCGTCTCCTTGGTGTTGACGATGCCGGAAAGGTGTCCGTTCGACATGACGCCGATGCGGTTGGTGATGCCGAGAATCTCGGGCATCTCGGAGGAGACCACGATAACCGTGGTGCCCTTCTTGGCCATATCGATAATGAGCTGGTAAATCTCGTACTTGGCGCCAACATCGATGCCACGGGTGGGCTCGTCCATCAGGAACACCTGCGGGTAGCGCTCGAGCCACTTACCAAAGATGACCTTCTGCTGGTTGCCACCAGAAAGGCTCGAAATAAGATCGTCGGGACCCATGCACTTGGTATGCATGGTCTTAATCTCTTTGTTCGTGGCGCGGACCATCTTGTCGTTAGAGAGAGCAGGACCATTCTTGTACTGCTCGAGGTTGGCGATGGTGGTGTTGAACGTCAGGTCTCCCTTAAGGAACAGGCCGTTGGCCTTACGTTCCTCGGTAATGAGGGCAAAACCATGCTCCATAGCGTCACGCGCCGAAGAGAAATTCATAAGGCGGTCGCGGAAATACACGCGTCCCGCTGCACGGGTGCGAATACCGAAAATCGTCTCGAGCAGCTCGGTGCGTCCGGCTCCCACCAGGCCATATAGGCCAAAAATCTCGCCCTTGCGCACGTCAAACGTGATATCGACCAGGTGCGGATCAAACTTCGTAGACAGGTGCTGTACAGAAAGAACGTTATCGCCAGGGACGTTATCCACCGGCGGGAAACGATTGTCCAGCGAGCGGCCGACCATCGCGCTCACGAGCTCGTTCATATCGGTCTCACTCGTATGCTTAGTCATAACCAGGTTGCCGTCACGCAAAACCGATACATCGTCGCAAATCTCGAAAATCTCGTCCATCTTATGCGAAATGTAGATGAGTGCGATTCCCTGCTCTTTAAGCTTGCGCATCATCTCGAACAGTTTGTCGACCTCTTGCGCCATCAGCGAGCTCGTGGGCTCGTCCAAGACGATGACCTTAGCGTTATAGGACATTGCCTTGGCGATTTCGACCATCTGGCGCTGGGAGACGCTCATGTTTTTCATGGGCTGAGTTAGGTTGACGGTCATGCCCAAGCGACGAAACAGGTCCGATGCTTCCTTGCGCATGCGCGCCTCGTCGACCACGCCGCCCTTGACCGGATAGCGGCCCAAAAACAGATTGTCGACCACGTTGCGCTCGAGGCACTGGTTGAGCTCCTGGTGCACCATAGCGATGCCGTTTTCCAAAGCATCCTTAGGCCCGGAGAAGCTCACCTCCTTGTCATCGAGGAAAATAGTCCCCTCGTCCTTCTGATAGGTACCAAACAGGCATTTCATCATCGTAGACTTGCCCGCGCCGTTTTCACCCATCAGGCCCATGACGGTACCGCGGCGGACTTCGAGGTCGATATGGTCGAGCACGCGGTTGCGCCCGAACGTCTTGCTCATCCCTCGGATCGACAGGACGATGTCGTCTTGTTTGTCTGACATGTATTCACCCCTCGTTTCCCTCGATGTCCTCCCTAAGCAATGTGATTTGCGCAGCTACGATAGGGAGAACGTCCTGATATGAGACCATGCTCGATTGTTTACGTACTCATAGCCTCGGAAAGGCAAGGGGGAGCAGTCTCCTGATCCCCCTTGCAAACATACTCACATGCCCTTTTTGGCAGCCATTATCTTACTAGCCGAGATTCGACGTGTAAGAAGCACCGTTGTCGGTCTTCACCATGTTAATGGCAAATGCATCGAAGTCAGCGGGGTTGGCGAGCTTGTTGGTGATGGAGGACTCGTTCTGGCCGTCGCCCTGAACGATCTCGAGATCGAGGTTGAGCAGCGGAGCATACTTCTCGAGCAGCGGCTTGTAGGTAGAGCCCAGGAAATTGTCGGCGGAGTTGTAAATGCTCAGCCAGACCTTCTTCTTGGGGCTGTCGCCCTCGTCGATCTGGGCCTGAGCCGTCTTGTACAGGGTGTTCGCCGGATCGGTGAAGTCCTTGTAGTTCTCGGCGGTGACCTCGAGGTTCATAGCGTAGAAGGAGCGGTCGTCCTCGCTGTACTTGAAGTCCTCCTCGGCGATGACGTTGCCAGCAGCGTCGGCCTCGCCCACGCCGGTCTTGACGTCGACACCATCAAGCGCGTTGCGGAGCAAACGCAGCGTGAGGTAAGCCTGAACAGCGGGGTTCTGGGAGATGGTGCCACCATAGGGGAACTCGGAGTCGCCCAGAGCGGCAACGGCGTCGGAGTTGGCGTCGTAACCAAAGACGGGGACCTTGTTCTCCTTGGCCCAGTTGGAGTACATGGACATGCCCATGCCGTCGTTATTGGAAACAACGACGTCGATCTGGTCGCCAAAAGCGGAAGCCCAGGTACCGGACAGAGCGTTACCGGCGGTTGCGGCGTCCCAAGTAGCGCCAGCAGAGGTCTTCATCTCCTGGCTTGCGAGCTCACGGACAATAAACTTCTTGCCGTCGACCTCGATCTCGCCGTCCTTGACCTTGTCGGACTTGCCGTCCGTATTGGTGCCCACGGGGTCGGACACGATCTGGCCGTCCTTCTCGACGGCAGTGCCCAGGGCCTTGCGGCAGCCACGGGTACGGGCGATGGAGTCGTTGTGCCCCACGTCACCGATGGCGAGAACATAACCAATGACGCCGTCGCCATTACGGTCGATGTCGGCTGCGTGATTCTTGATGTACTCGACAACCATCTCGCCCTCGAGCTCGCCGCCCTGCTTGGCGTCGAAACCGACATAGTAGGTGTCCTTATTCCAGTTGAGCGTAGTCATATCGAGCTCACCGGTGGAGGAGTTGGACGGCTGACGGTTGTAGAAGACAACGGGCTTATCAGCATTGGCAGCCGAACCGCCTGCAGCTGCGCTGCCAGCGTCGCCGCCGGAGCCACCGCAGCCCACGAGGCCGCTTGCAGCCACCGTGGCCATGCCAAGGCCACAATACTTGAGGAATTCACGACGAGAAAGTGCCATAACGTTCTTCCCTTCCTGTTGGGCGCGCTTTGAGCACGTCCCATTTCTTGCGGCGGGCTATATCCCGCCAAGGACCAATTAGAGGCGGCACCCGGTTTGTGGTGCTTCGCGCCCCGGCCCGCTTACTATTTGAGTACGTTAACATTCGACAAACACGGAATCGTCGCGACGTTCTTGCTTACTGCCGAACGGTTTATAAAGCGCCTGTGAACGGTAGGATATCCATTCCTTTATTCGCTAACGTTTTGCGCAGAAAAAGAAAGCCCCCGTTGGGAAGCTGAACAAAAGACCCCTCATTTGCTTTCGAGTTCTTTCGAAATAACCCCGTTATAAGGCATGCGCCTGCGCCGTGTCCGCTGCGGAGGCCTCGGTCAAGCATCAAGCCTCTCCCCAAAGGATAGCTTTGCCCGACACTCACAAACCCGCATTAATGCGCACGTCTAGCGTCTTGCCTGTGATACTGAACCTCGATCGATAAGCTCTCCGGGAATGCGAATGGCAATCGGGCCTTCGCTCTTCTCGTCTTTAATAAGAGCATGCTCAAATGCCGCGGTGCCACGCCTGAGCGCATCGAACCTCATCGTGGTCAGACGGCTGTTGGGAACGTACTCGGCCAATGAGTCGTCGACGCCCACAACGCTAACATCTTCGGGAACTCGTATGCCGTGCTCGCGCAACGCGCACACCACTCCATTTGCCATCTGGTCGTTCTCCGCAAAGACGGCGGTAAAGGTGCGATCTTGCTCGATCATACGACAAGCGATTTGATAGCCGCTACTTGCAGACCAGTCACCATGTAGAGGCTCTACTACAGAAAGGCCGTTTTGCTCAAGGGAATCCCTCCATCCAGCCCGACGGAACTGTTCGTCAATCGAAGAAGTCGGTCCTCCCACGTAACGAATCTCTTTGTGCCCAAAGGAGAGCAAATGGTCCATAAGCATGCAGGCGCAATGGTACTGGTCGGAGTCGACCGTCGTGCAAACAGGATGCTCGCACATGGTGACGATGACCGTAGGCAAACTAGGGAGAGGCCTGAACTCCTCAAAATCGGGAGCCAAACGACTCATGCCGAATATCAAGCCATCGATGGGGAGCGCGGACATCATACGCGCCGCTTCGCCGAGAGAGAATTCTCGATCTTTGCTCATCTCCACAAGCGTGACGGCATAATCGCAATCGCGCGCGGCGGCGGTGATGCCGTCGAGCATCGTAAGGTTTCCAAACTCTGTGATGTCATTTACACAAAAGCCCACCGAATGATATTTGCCATCTCGAAGCGAACGGCCGGCGTAATTCACGCGAAAGCCAAGCTGATCCATTGCCTGGCGCACGCGCTTTCGCGTTGCCTCGCTCACATTTGGCATGTCATTGGCAACACGCGAGACAGTCTGCTGTGACACGCCCGCGAGATGCGCGACATCGATCATCGAAACGGTGCGCCCCCGCGGCGCACCCGACTCTGTTCGCTCATCCCCCCGCATGGTCTTCACCACTCTCAAGCTCGCAAGGCACGCAATACGGCCCACTATATTCCAAGCGCAGCGGACATCCAACATACGAGGGCGCAATGCCGCTCGCAGGATGTTTTGCGCCGATTGCGGAAATTGGGCAATTGGCTGCTGTAGCCCAATGAGTACGTTAACAATAATGAAGCTGTGGCATTCACGCATATCGCTGAACGGCAGTTTGCACATCGCATACGAACATCGGAGGACGCCGCATGGCAGATATCGAACACTTTGGAACAATCGGCAACAAAGCGGAAGTACATATCTATACACTTGCCTGTGGCAACGTGACAGCACGCGTTATGGACTTTGGAGCGACCCTGCTCTCGCTTATCGCGCCCGACCAAAATGGCAACCTCGACGATATCGTGCTCGGATTCGATCGACTCGAAGGCTACTTCGACAATCCCGCCTGCTACGGAGCAACCATCGGCCCCTCGGCAAATCGAACGGATCAAGGAGAGGTCGCCATCTCGGGGACCCTTTACCATATGCCGGGAAATGATGGTCCCTCCCTGCGCAACAATCTTCACACCGACCTGGAACACGGCATTCATAAGCGCATCTGGGATGCTAGTCCGTCAGAAGATGGAACATCGGTTTGCTTCTCGCTTACATTGTCTGATAAAGAATACGGTCTACCGGGAAACCGCCTCCTTACTGCCTGCTATTCGCTTGTATCTAATGAAAGCGAGGGCGTCACGCTGAGGGTGCACTACGAGTGCTCCACCGACGCTCCGACGTTTGTCAATATGACCAACCACACCTACTGGAACCTTGCCGGCCACGCATCCGGAAGCATTCTCGAGCAGACCGTGTGCGTACAAGCGCAAAAATATCTACCCCTTCGCGACGATAACGTATCCCTGGGAACGGTAAAAGACGTTGCGGGGACACCCTTTGACTTTCGTCAGCCAAAGGTGCTCGGTCGCGATATCGAACAAGACTGCGACCAGCTCCGCCAGGCACGTGGATACGACCATTGCTTCTGCATCGACAATTACCGCCCGGATGCGCCCGCGCGCCCGGCGCTTCATGCCGAGGACCCCAAAAGCGGACGCGTCCTTGACATATCGATCACCACGCCCGGCGCCCATCTCTATACGGGAAACTGGCTTGAAGATGCAAATGCCAAGGAGGGTGCCGAGTATCGTCCCCGTTACGGATTTGCCTTTGAGCCCGAGTTTTGGCCCGACAACATGCATCACGATGACTGGGTCCACCCACGCTGCGAACCCGGCCATCCTTACGCGCAGACCATCTTGTACCGCTTTTCGCACAAGTAAACGGGCAACGCCTGCAAATGCAGACCACGAGAAAGGAAACGTTCATGAGCGAAGCCGCTCCTTCCATGCTTTTGGCCCATCTTCAAGAGCTTTTCGAATCATCTTTTGGTTCCGTCGACGAAAAACGCATGCTGCACGTGCATGCGCCGGGACGTTCCGAAATATCGGGTAATCATACCGATCACGAAGGTGGGCATATCATCGCTGCGGCCCTCGACGTGGCAGTTGACGGCATCGCCCGCGCAAACGGCACCAACATCGTGCGCGTTGCTTCCGAAGGGTATGAACCCTTCGAGATCACGCTCGACTCCCTCGAAATCGTAGAGGAAGAAAAAGGCACTACAGCAAGCCTCGTGCGCGGAATGGCACACGAGATTGCCGCAACGGGAGCCATTCCGGCAGGATTTGACCTTGCCATGACCTGCACGGTCCCCTCCGGTGGCGGGCTTTCGAGCTCGGCTGCCATCGAGGCGGCCATCGGCAGAACCATGGAGGCACTCTGGTCGGCCCCCTCCATCGACCCCGTCTCACTTGCACAGATGAGTCAGCGAACCGAAAATCGCTACTATGGCAAGCCCTGCGGTCTCATGGACCAGGCAGCCGTGTGCCTGGGTGGACTTGCCTTCATGGACTTTGAGAACGTCGCTCATCCCAAAACGCAAAAGCTCGAATTCGATTTCGAAGAGCACGGGTACGGACTGGTGCTTGTGAAAGTCGGAGCCGATCATGCCGCATCTACCGACGACTACGCCGCCATCCCTGGCGAGATGCAGGCAATTGCCGCAAAACTCGGGCATACACGCCTGTGCGAAGTCGGTAAAGAGGATTTCGACCGTCAGGTCCCTGCGCTGCGCGCCGAATTTGGAGACAGGGCCGTACTGCGCTGCATCCATTACTGGTACGAAAACGACTTAGTTGACCAGCGCTGGAATTCTTTGCAAGAAGCAGATATCGCTAGGTTCCTTACCCTCACACGCGAAAGCGGTGCCAGCTCCGCCATGTATCTGCAAAATGTCACCGCTCAGCTAGGCCGTGATCAGCCCGCCATGTATGCGCTGGGACTTGCCGAGCATATCCTAGCCGGACGCGGCGCCGTTCGCATCCATGGTGGCGGCTTTGGCGGAACCATCCAGGCTTTTGTTCCCCTCGATATCACCGATTCATTCATCGCTCGCATGGATTACTGGCTGGGCGAAGGCTCAAGCCGGCACTATAAGGTTTCTGACGAGGGAGCATACGCAACATGGCTGTAGTTGACGCAACCGTTCTTCGCAATACGATTCAGGCGCTCATCGATTACGCGGTGGTCCACGGCCTGGAGCTTGAAAACGATCGAGCATGGTCTTACAACATCGTTCTTGAGTGCATCGGTGCCACAGGGCCCGCCCCTGACACGGCGTGGGTTCTCGGCAACAGCAGCTCCTTTGCGGATGCTGATTTCGTCCTCGACGATGCCCTTGCGACCATCGCACAGCAATCAGTGGAAAACGGGGTCGCCGACGACACTGCCAGCGGACGCGACCGCATCGCCTGCCGCGTAATGGGCATCCTCATGCCAAAGCCCAGCCAGGTCGCTGCCGAATTCAAGCGTCTCGCAGCCAAACAAGGCGCGCAAGCCGCCACCGATTGGTTCTATCGCCTGTGTTGCGACGCGGGGTACGTACGCCGCTCGGCCATCGCGCGCAATATCAAGTGGACCACGGCTACCGGCTGGGGCGACCTCGAAATCACGATCAACCTCTCGAAACCCGAGAAAGATCCGCGCGAGATTGCTGCCGCGGGAGCTGCTCAAAACGATGGCGAGAAATACCCCGCATGCCAGCTTTGCATCGAAAACGAGGGCTATCCGGGACGCGGCGCAAGCGCTGCGGGCGGTGCGCACCCTGCACGTCAAAATCTCCGCATCATCCCTATCGAGCTTGGCGGTGAGCGTTGGGGCTTGCAATACTCACCGTACGCATACTTCAATGAGCACTGCATTGCCATGAGCTCACAGCACCGCCCCATGCACATCGATCGCGCGGCGCTCACCTGCCTACTCGACTTTGTCGATACCGTGCCCGGGTATTTCATCGGCTCCAATGCCGACCTGCCCATCGTAGGCGGATCGATTCTCTCGCACGATCATTTTCAGGGCGGGGCGCACGAGTTCCCCATGATGCGCGCAGAAGTCACGCAGACCTTCTCGATGGACGCTTTCCCCGAGGTTGCGGGTGCCGTGCTGCATTGGCCCCTCTCCGTCTTGCGTTTGCGCAGCGCCAATCGCCAAGCGCTGGTGGAAGCCGCAGTGCACGTTATCGATTCTTGGCGTGCTTGGAGCGATGAGACCGTAGGCATCATCGCCCACGATCCAGACGGCACTCGTCACAACACAGTGACTCCCGTCGTGCGCCATGTTGACGAAGACGGGCACGTAGGCGGAAGATCATACGAGGTATATCTTGCCCTGCGCTGCAACATCACTTCCAAGCAGCACCCTCTGGGCGTATTCCATCCGCATGCCGAATACCATCACATCAAAAAAGAGAACATCGGCCTGATCGAGGTCATGGGCCTTGCCATCTTACCGCCGCGCCTCGTGCCCGAGCTCAATGCTGTAAAGGAGCACCTGCTGACTGGCGATATCACCGGTCTTGCCACCGATGAGCTAAGCGCGAGCCATGCCGCATGGGCAGAGGGGATCTACAAGCGCCGCGTCGATGAGCTCACAGAAAAAAATGCCCTCGATATCCTCCACGAAGAGGTCGGCTCTGTCTTTGGGCATGTCCTTGAAGACGCCGGTGTCTTTAAGTGGGATGAAGCCGGAAGGGCTGCCTGCCAGCGCTTTGTCAAGAGCCTCTAACGTCCTACTATCGTCTGCCGCTAAACCCGTCGCCTTCCTTGAGACGACGGGTTTTTCTTGCCCGTACCCAATAGGATACCAAGACAGCTACCGGCTTAGATTCACGCGACTATGAAACCGACGGCAGATAAGCCTTCGCGTTGTTAAGACTGTAGGCAATCGTCGAGCCGTTATGCAACAGCGACGAAGCTTGGGGAGTAATGACCCCCGTGATACCAAGCGCCAAAAGCGCCGAATTGGTGAACATCACCTTTGAATACGAACTGCTCAAACGATCGATAAGACCTTGACTCATCCGACGCAAGCGAACAATGGCGGCAAGATCCGTATCGGTAAGGATGATGTCGGCGACCTCTTTGGCGATATCGCTTCCGCCGCCCATGGCAAGGCCAACGTCGGCCAAGCCGAGCGCGGGAGAATCGTTGACGCCGTCGCCCACCATGGCAACGTGGCGCCTCTCGCTCTTAATGCGCTCCACATACGCGTACTTGTCCTCAGGCAGTAGCTCCGCCTTAAACTCGTCGACACCCGCCTCGCGCGCAATGCGCTCGGCCGTGCGCTCGGAGTCGCCCGTGAGCATAACGACATGCTTGACGCCCAGTGCATGCAGGTCGGCGATGGCCTCACGGACCCCGGGCTTGAGCGGATCCTCGATGCCGAGCACGCCGACGACCTTTCCATCGACCGCCAGATACAGCGGCGACAGGCCCTGCATCTGGGACTCGATCTGCTCCTTGATGTCGGACTCGAGCTGCGCACCCTCATCCTCAAATATAAAGTGCGCGGAACCGATGATGGCGCGACGCCCTTCGATGGACGAAGCGATGCCGTGCGCCACGATGTACTCGACGGCGGCATGGCGCTCACGGTGCTCGAGCCCACGCTCGCGGGCGGCGTTGACCACAGCGCGCGCCACCGGATGCGGAAAATGCTCCTCCAAGCAGGCGGAAAGGCGCAGAACCTCGTCCTCGCTCCAGCCATCGGTGGTAAGCACGCACGCGAGCCGAGGCTGCGCCTCGGTGAGCGTGCCGGTCTTATCAAACACAATGGTGTCGGCCTTGGCAAACGACTCAAAGTACTTCGCGCCCTTGACCATGACGCCCATCTTGGCAGCATCGCTCATGGCAGTCATGACGGCAACCGAACCCGTAAGCTTGAGCGCGCACGAGTAGTCGACCATCAACGCTGCAGATGTCTTAATGAGACTGTGCGTAGTGAGTGCAACCAGGCCCGCGAGCAGGAAGTTCCACGGGACGATCTTGTTGGCGAGGTCCTCCATGTGCGACTGACCCTCGGACTTGAGCGAATCGGCAGTCTGCACAAGCGAGACGATTGAGCGAAGCTTGGTCTGGGCGGTATTTGCCCGCACACGTACCAAGATGCTGCCGTCCTCCACAACGGTGCCGGCAAAGACGTCGTCGCCTACGGTCCGCTCAACAGCAAGCGGCTCGCCGGTAAGAGTCGCCTGGTTAACCATGGCGCTCCCCTGCTCGACAACACCGTCGATGCAAATAGACATGCCAGTCCGCACGGCCACCAAGTCGCCGGGTTCAAGCTCGGTGGCGGCAACGCTCACCTCGGTGTCGCCGACCACTTTTTGTGCCTTATCGGGCACGTCAAGCAGCGAGTTGATGAGCTCGTTTTCGCTCATGGCACGCGTGTAGTCCTCGAGCAATTCGCCCACATTAAGCAGGAACATCGTCTGCCCCGCGGTATCGACATCGCGTTTGACAAACGAGATACCGATGGCCGAAGCGTCGAGTACGGGAACAGTCAGGCGCGGCTGCGCGAGCTCACGGAGGGCGGCGCGCAAAAAGGTCATGTACCCGGCCACGATAAAGATAGCGCGTAACGGCATGGGCAAGAACCAGCGGCGTGCGTAATGCGCGCCGATAAGCGTTGCAAGATCCATGATGAGCTTGTGCTTGCGCGGCTCAAGTTGCATTACATAGCCCGACTTTGCATCGGCTATGGCCTGGGCGTCAATCGCGCCCACTGCATCGAGGATGCTTGCACGACGCGGATTGTCGAATTCGAGCGCCATTTGGCCGATGCGCCCGTAGACGCGCACCTTGTTTACGCCATCGATGCCCGCGCTTAGCTTGATAAGCGCATCGAGATCGCTCTCTGGCACAGGACCCGCCAACTGGAGGCGGGTCCTGCCGGGGATCTCGCTGATAATCGAGAATCTCATAGTTTGTGCCTGGAGTGCTACTCGGCTGCCTTGTCCGCAGCGGCCTCGCTCTGGGTGATGTAGGCAGCCGTGGCAACCATGTCGTCAACCTCGGCCTTAGCCTGCTCGACCATGTCCTGGTAGCCGTTCTTGACGCGCATGCCGCACGCAATGCCCTGCACGCAGGCATTCTTTACCGGAGCGCTGGTGAGCAGCTTGATGCCAGCCGTACCAAGCAGAAAACCGCCACCGACAAGCAGGGTGTTAAACGTCGACTTCTTCATATTGCTTCTCCCTTTTACCGCATTGGACGCGGCACGGTGCCTCAGCACCCGAGTAAATAAGCTTGCTCGAGCACACTTTTGGAAAAGAGTTTAGTTTATCTAACTATTAAGGTCAACAAAGGTTCATTTTTTGGAAAATTTCGTCACATGGTTCGCCCGTTATGAGAAATCCGCCCACCATGATGCAGACCGCACCCCAAGGGGGATCCGCCCTCGCCCTTGCAAATCTAAGATGAATGGTTTTCCACAGCCCCGAATACATGGCATGGGGACGATCTCTTTACCCCTTTCCTACAGCTGCCAGGCAGCCGCTTCCTTTTGCAGCGCAACCATGCGGGCGA
>JAFEHB010000103.1_pt1 | contig 94606 bp, 93 predicted proteins | sample 9267121 | NCBI WGS metagenome assembly JAFEHB01 (sample SAMN17103336, study PRJNA684904) | human gut metagenome | isolation source: diarrhea sample from child under the age of five | host: Homo sapiens | place: South Africa: Mafikeng, Mafikeng Provincial Hospital | collected 2019-09 | reverse complement strand
CTTCTTTTCCATTTTTCAAATAAAATTTTTCCATTGTTTTTTGTTTTTTTTTTTTGTTTAATACTCTTGATACCATTTAATTGGTACCCCATATTTATCTTTACACAAATTACTTATAGTAGCAAACAATTCAGATGGCATTCTCTTATTAAGTCTTGCATAGTATGCTGGATGTTCAATTTCAAGAATGTCATTGAATTGTTTGTTAATATAGGGCTTGAATGTCTTAGCCTGCCTCCCAAATAGAACATAAATAATGCCAGTCTCACACTCTGATAAGTGTTTTAATAAGGCAATTATGAATGGTCTCCATATCATCACATGAGAACCAACCTTATTCATTTCTACTGTGAGAGCAGAATTTATCATTAGTATTCCCTGTTTTGCCCAACTCTCCAAAGTGGGGTCAAAGATACAACTATTCTTTGGAACCTCAAAATTTATAGCTGCCTCTTTAATGATTTGTAGAGATGGAGATAAATTTTTCTCTTGCACATCAGCCCTATTTCCAAATAGTATGCCAGTTGCAACCCCCTTTTGTGGATAGGGGTCTTGACCTAACATAACTACTTTTAAGTCCTTGAAAGGACAAAGCTCAAATGCTCTGAACACATCAGGTTGGGCAGGACATAGAGGTTTCCTCCTATATTCTTGTCCAACCTTAGTCATTACATTGTTTAGCTCTGTCCTATCAATTACTTTCATCCAATCTCCAAAGTATTCATCTGATGTCATATCAGCATCATTATGTCATCCATATTGTCAATAAGGCATTCATTTAGTGCATCATTAGAGCAGGTAGATGGAGTAGGCTTGATAGGCTCTATAAAGAACTTATCAAAATTATCTACTATGACCTGTACTTTTTTGTCCTCTAGGTCACTGCTGAATCTGTAATTGCCTATTGGGGAATTTACATCCTTACTTGTATAGTAGGGAATTAATTTCTTAATAATACCTTTATTAATCAGCTTATCAGGCTCTAAGAATACTTTGGGACTGACATGGCACACAGGTCTGTAATAGACCATAGTATTATCATTATCCCTAGTGTGTACACTTCTTGCAGTTAATGTACATAATAGTAATGGAGTGTAGCTCTCATCAAAGATGATACCTTTGCCACCATAATACACTTCACCCTTATTGGTAATTATCTTCTGCAATCTTTCACCATACCTTACATTAGTAAATAATTGAGTTATAATACTATCAAAGGTTCTTCTCTCTTGACTTGGTGTATTATCATATAATGGCAGTATTATCCTTTTGATTCCCATAATTGTGGGATGAGACATATTGTATGAAACCAGCTTTTCAAAGTGTACTCTTGCAATCACAGGTATCTCTACCTCATCATTGTTTACTTCAATGACAAGGCTTCTTCTAAATACATTGTTACTATCAAGAGATAGATTCATTTCAAGCTGGTCTGGATTGCCAGACTCACCAATAGTGAAAACATTCATTACATTACGTACAAATCTTGGTCTAAATTCCATTATATTTCAGTTTTAAGATACATTGTTTCTGCATTATACGTAGTAAGGAATGGTAGGTCTCTGTCAATGAGAGGCTTACATTGATTAGCACAGAAGTTTACAAACAAATTAACCATATAAGATGCAATCATATTTGCACAGAAGGTAGTTTGTTTATAAGAGCAGATAGTTTCATCAGCTTCTGCATCAGAGAATAGGAACTCATTATTATACCTATTGATGTTGTACTCATCATTTCCCTTGATACACAATACCTGAAATTCTTCTGCTGCTAATCTACCATCAATAAACAAGCAATTCTCTCTATCCTCTTCTGGTTTGGATTGAACATGATTCAACCACTTATTAAAGAAGAGTTTTCTTGCTTCCATGTTATCAAAGCCACAAATCATAATGTCTGATGCTTCAGATTCATCAGTAAATCTCTCACTTATTGCAAAGACACTGCTATAGCCAGCATAGTTCCTAATCATCTCAGCTAGTGCAGATACCTTAGACCTACCTAAATCAGATTGACCATATAACTGACCTGACATATTGACAGTTTCCACTATGTCATTATCATAAATAAACATAGAAGCTGGCTTCATTCTTGCCAATAAGAAGCCTACATAACTACCAATACCACCTACACCTGCCAAAATGATAGTCTTCTTCTGAATATTCTCATACCAAATAGCAGAACTAAACCTGCTTGTAGCTTCATCCACAAGCAAAGTTGCAGAGTTTGTAGGTATTTCTTGATGTGCATCTTCTACAGCTTTGTCAAAGATATCCTGCTCCTCCTCTGAAAGTTCAAAGCAAATACTGTCACCGTCATCTTCTATAGCACTGTCTGACACAGGTATAGTATCTTCACTGAGATTTTCCATAAGAGAATTATAAGCTTCCTGCATAGTTGCAGGAAGGTTTTCTTGTGGGGTTGTTACTTCTTCATTCATAATATTAAATAATTTTGAAGTGCATCAATATACCCTTTGATATAATCATTTTCAGGGAGTTTTGTAAGCTCTTCTATCATATCATGAGCACAAATAGCACAAATTTCTGTTTTATCAAAGCCAAGCTCTTCTAATTTCTCATCTGTCACATACCATGTCAGATAATCTGTATAGGCATCTGCCCACGCTTTGAAATTTTTCATGCCTTTTTCACCTTTACCAAATCTCTTTTCATACAATGCAGGCATTGACCTAGCCCATTTGGTAATATCAATCTTACTACCATTAGAGATAATAATGCTGCCTGTAATCAATTGAAGTACAAGAGACTTCAAAGTAACTTTATCAAATGTTATCTGACCATAAGGTAGATTATAGTTATCATCAAATGGCAAATCATTTGCATTATCAAAGAGAGTTGGCTGAACCACTTTAGTTTTACTAACCTCCTTCTTGACAAGATTTGCTGGACCCACCTTTGTACCATAAGAATTAGCAATAACAGGCTTGTAACCACCTTGATATACAGGTGACTGAACTTTCTTAGCTCTCTCTGCTTTAGCTTGCTTGATTTCCTCAAGCCTTGCTGCCATGTCTGGGAATGAAAATGTTTCATTTTCATTCTCTATTTTAAGATAGAACCATTCAATCTCATCTGCATCACTTACATATTCCTTAGTATCATGCTTTTCACCATCACCAAAGAACTCGTAAGACACAGACTCTTTGACCTGCTTTGACTTGATTCTCCTTGTGATTGCAGCAGTATAGGAACCTGCATTATTCACAATAAGAGACACAAAATTATTTCTATCCCTACCTTCCTCCTTTAGAGTAGCAGTATCTGTTCCACTAAAGAAAGTACTCATATTGTTATGGGAATGTATAAGACCCATCTGACAATCAAGCAGTTCAGGATTTTCACACATATAGGCTATCACATCAGGATTCATATCAAACTCTGTATAAGCTTGAGTACCAATATCCATGATGTAAATATCCACACATCTTATTACAAGGTCATTGTTCTCAAATGAGCCTTCATGTGTAAAGAATAGTGTACCTGACCATTCAGTACTCCACACCTTCTGACAGGCAAACCTTATCTTTCTTTCCACTTCTGCTGGAATAATCAACTTATAATTATAGGTACCCGACTTCTGTACCAAGCTGATTATCTTCGTGGGTTGCTTTACTTCTTCCATATCTGTAATTTAATACTTTGAGTATTGTTGTTAATATGTATAATGCAGCCTGAGTATCAAGAATTATACTCTTATTCTCATTCCTCACTTCTGCAATATCTGTAATATTTACAGTTATCTCTTTTCCTTTGAATACGCAGACTTTCTTGCCTATATACTGAGCATAGTTGTTTACATTATTCCTGCCTCCATCATAGTAAATCTTCCCATTATCTATGATACATTCTTTCAAGATGCCTCTCCTCTTCAATTCTGTAAACCTAGCATTTAGCTTCCCTTTATTAAACTGGTCATTATACCACTTAATAAACTCATTGCTAATAAGTACAATAAACTCAATAAGTGACATACCAATAGAATAAGAACCATTTACATAATTGAATTTAAGTTTCTTTAAATTGATAAAGTCTTTTACAAACTCCTTCAACTCATCAGAATCAAGAACATCTCCATAGTAGCCTGGTGATAGATATGTAATAAACCTGTCTACACCCATTTCCATGTTATCAGTACCTAACTTTTCCAAATATTTATAAGGTCTGCCAGCAATGGATTCTACAGTTACATACTTACTTAGCTCAAGGCAAAACATATTCCACATATCCTCATTATAATCTCTATTGAGGACACTAATAGTACCATTAATGGGACCACTGCCTGTACAAGGACTTTGGAATTGGGTGAAATCATTTGTAGGGATACTACTGATATGACTGTGCATATATCTACTACTAATGTGGAGCATAGTATATTCTGACCTATTAAGTGTAAATCCTCCATTCAATGTGCCATTATACATTACTTTCACCTTAGCCCATAGATGGTTAATATCCACAAATCTATCATGCTCATTAGTTACCCTTACATGAGGAAAATGTACAAGAATGAATATATTATTGGACTTAGCATTACCAATTTTATTCTTTACTGTAGTATTTGTAAGCACATTAACAACCTTTTCTACTTGGTCTTCAGGTAAATCAGTAATAGCCTGTGCTTTATACATGCTCCAGTCATTCCTATTCATGCTTACATAATCACCATAAGGGATATAAGTAGATAAAGGCTCTATATTCATCCAAGATTTGAACTTGTCCAAACTCCAATATCCCTGCATATCAACTTTATCTTCTCCAAAGAAGTCATTGAATATACCTAATACTCGGAGTGGCTTGTCCATCAAGGAGTTATATAGTTCCTCTATCTTATCCTCAATTAATTTAATTGTTTCTCTATTCATATTATTGTAAAAAAATAGGTAAGGGGTATTTCTAACCTCCTTACCTATTATTACTTATCTAGTAACACCCATTCCTGCGAACATATCATTAATCTCATCATCAGAGTAAGGAGAAGCTGACTTAGGCTTGTACTCCTCAGAAGGTGCCTTATTTAATTCAGCCTTACCTCCAAGAATATCAATCACTTCCTCTTTCTCATAATCCTCAATTGTACCATTTTCCTCAAGGATTTCCACCAACCTACTGATAGCAGCTCTTGCTACAGTATCAATACACTCACCATCATTACTTGCAGGTGCTACAGGAGTGTTTACAGGTGTTTCCACCTTTTCCTCCTTCTTAGCCTCAGCTTTAGGAGTAGGCTTTGAAGCATTATTACTCTGTACCAATGCAATAAGGTTAGCAGTCTTACACATAGTGAAGTTCTTGCCAAACTTCTTCACACAAGCATCCTGTAAACCCATAGACTTGATGGCACTGTATGCCTCAGCTCTGCTCATTGTAGCACCACTTCTAATTTTCTTGTTGGTGTTAGTAAGCATGAAAACCAACTCATTGGTGACAGTTCCCTTATAAGGAACATCATGTGGTAGAACTGAAGCATCATTCTTCAATTCAACCTTTGATGTGCCTTCAAAGAAGGTCATACCATCATAGTCAATACCATTGGCGCTCAAGTCACTTTTCAACTCAGCAAGGGTCGTGGCTGCTGACATAATAACACTCTTCTTCTGATTCTTAGTCTGTACGACTGTAATTTTTCTTGCTTCCATGTTTTCACTTTTTTATAAAATTGAGCTTATTGAAATTTTAATCTATTTGAAAGGGCAAATCATTCCAATCATTGTCCTCTTGTCTTGAAGAGATAAATAAAGGCTTGATTATTCTAAGGAACTCGTCTTTGCCCTTAGCTTTATACAAGTCTGAAATATCTTTCCCTTCATTAAAGGGTGGTAATACTACATTAGTAAACCCTGTTTCCTCAGCTAACTTCTGAGCATCTTTTAATCCTGGCTCATCATTATCTAAGCAAATGAAGATTTGTTTATATCTTCTTTTCAGTTCACTAATTGCAGTATCACTTATCCTATATCCCTCACCTTGAATGGCAAGAGATGGTATCCCTGTATTAGCCCATAGGCATAAAGCATCTTTCAGTGAAGAACAGATACAGATTTGTTCCCCATATTCAGGTACTTTAGTCCATAGGCTAATTACAGAGTTATCATGTTTGTTACTCCATTTATAACCATTCTTATTAAAAGGTTGGTATATCTTTAGAGTAACTTTACCTTCCTTGTGTTCTACATAAGCATAAGCATATTTGTCAGCCCCAAACACATATCTATGACCATCTTTTATGATAATCTTATGTGATATGGGATAAACTTCTGCATACTTTAGCCAATCAAGACTTATTCCATAGGATTTCCAATATTCAATATCATAAGATGCCCAATCTCTGACTTTGCACTGTAAGTCTGCATCCTTGTTATAACTATTTGTACTTCTTACAGCACATGGAATATGTTTATGAACATTAGGTGTTCCTATAGAGCAGAGCTTTGGTATGTCCTTGCTTATCCTTGTTATGACTTCCCTGTAGTTACACCCCCACATCTGACAAAGGAGGTCAAATACACCTCCCCTATCCTTGGTTGCAAAGTCCACAAAATATATCCTCTTTCCATTAGGAGAGTACAGACCAAATGATGGCCTATTATCTTTCCTAAGAGGACTATGTATAATACAAGGAATTTCAGTGACTCCTAGATAGAATGACAGAATATTTGCCTCTGTTGTCTTTTCTAGGATGTCACTTAAAGTAACAGAAGATTTACCTTTACTGACAGCCATGCTTTTTTTTTCTGAGAGATTACTACTTATTTTCCAAAGTCCCAAGGTGTACTACTAGCATTATTGCCAGCAGCAGGGAAAGGCATATCACTTGAACCAGAGTTATTGAAGTTAGTAGCTTCAACATTATACTCCTTCAAGTCCCCTACAGTAACCTTATCACCTACAATAAATTCAGTAGTGGAATAAGCTCCAGAAGCCTTACTTTCCTGCAAGTCTGCATCCAACTTGCTGTAGTCAGTGATATTGTTTTTCAAGAACATCTGATTATAAACAGCCTGATACTGCTTGTTATCATCAGTGGTTTTTACACCAAACAGCACCTTAACCTTGTTATTAGGCTGCAATGCAATAACATCTTTCAACTCCTTGAAGTTACCTTTGAAATAATCTTCAATGTGCTCAAGTCTTGCCTCACAATCTTCAGGGTTATCTACCATAACCCAAGTATCATTAACATACTTCATTACATTAGGAATGTTGAGGTATGCCTTGATGAAGTTAGTAAGCTTTTCCTCACCATGATAAGCAGGTCTGTAGTCCTTATCAATGTTGGCAGGACCATTCTTATACATAGGAATTTCATGTGCCTTAGCCTGCTCAATAGTAACCCAAGCAGTTCTACCATACTTATCAATTACCTGTACCTTAGTCTGTTCTCTGTTGTATCTGTACTCCTTTCTGATGGAGAAAGGCACTTTGGTAACAAACTCTATACCACCACACTTCTCAGCATCAGTCTTAACAATGAAGTCAAGTCTGACATTCTGTACTTTATGCTTATCCTCACCTACCTCAACTTCACTGAGATATTCAGGGTCATTTTTAAGTTGGGTATCATACAGCTTTTCAAGCTCTGCTTTGCTAGGATTTACAGCCAAAACAAATACAGGAGCTACACCTACATATCTCTTTACTGTATTACCTTCTTTACTTTCTGTTCCTTTACTGAATGCCATAAAAGCATATCCAACTTTTTTATTATTCTTGTTCATATTCTTATTTTTTTAGTTTCTAATTAATCTTCAAAGGGCAGTTTGTCACCATCTTCTACATCATTGTTGAAAGGATTAGTAGGGTCAAAAGGAGACTCTTCACCAGCCTTTACTTCTATCTCAGGTGCCTTCTCAGTATCATATACTGTCTCAAGAGCAACATCTTCAACTTCAGGCTCCTCTATATGAATCTCATATACATTAGACTCCTCATTGAATACTACACCAGCCTTAGGTTCATACTTAGTAACCTTTACAGGCTTACCATCCTTACCAACCTTACCAGTATCCTCTACCTTCTTGACAACCAAGTCTTCACTTGTGAGACCACCTGTCAAAGCCTTGACACCCATCTCATGTCCCTCAATCTCCTCAGTCAGAGCATTATACTCTGCATTGAGTTCATCAATCTTGGCAGCAATCTTGTTCTTCTTTACTACCAAAGGATTAACATTCTGTGCAATTCTCTTTACACCTGCAAACTGTCTAATTGTCAATGTTTTCATAATTGTTTCTTTTAATATATTAAAATAATTTTGTTGTCTTTACTTAATTTATACACATTATACTTAGCAATATAATACTCAATTGCAGTTACATAATAGTTAATACTTACTCATATTGGTATATGGGATAATATTTTAATAAGTAAGTCAATCATACTTTTTTCTTTTCCCTTTTCCAATAAGAACTCTTCTAGCATTTGCAACTGATTACTCGCATTAAATGGTGTAATACCATATATTTGTTTACTAAGTTCTACTGTCTTCTCTCTATCCATAATATTCTTTCATGGCTTCCACCACTACTCCCAAGTCATTAGGGATGAAGTCCTCTGTAAACATCTCAGCAGGAGATTTAGCAGGGATTTCTACCACACCATCCATGAATCTATGAGTATAAAATCCATAGGCAGCAACTCCTTTATCATTATACTTAATAGCTGAATATAATACCATAGGTACAACTTCTACAGGATTATATTGACTATCAAGTAATTGACCAATAGTACTAACTTTATACCCTACTGTTGTTTTATCACTTTGCACATCTTCACTATGAAGAATAAGGAATACATTAATATCTTCTCTCATATTCTCAATAGTAGATATAATTTGTTGAAAGTGCATAGCCAACTCTGTATATTTACTATATCCTGCTTCCTTTGCTCTCTTAAAGTACTCTTTTCTCATAATGTATATAGCATCATCTATGATGATATTGTGTACATAAGGTGCTCCTTTATCTATTCCCTGAAGCATGTTAATAGCTTGAGTATAGTCATCAATCCTAAATAGATTTTTAGCATCCTTATTATACAAAGCATTACTTCCCTTAAAAGGAAGTTTCTTACCGAGCACATTAAGTACTACAGTTTCTTTCGGGTCAAGTCCTTTAATACTGCTAGATTTACCAGTACCACTTTTACCTAGAATAATAATTGCATTTGCCATTGTTTTTGTTTTATAATGTTACTTTTACTTGAAAAGGGCTGCAAATTTATGAAATATTCTCCACCTATGCAACTCTTTATTCTTTTTCTTCATTCCATAACTAAAAAATGATTTAGCTGCTGCACCTCTTATGTGCTTCAAATAGTCATATACTTTAGCTATTTCACCTTTGCTCTCTGGCCTTGGAAGTTCTTCAAATTGGCATACTGCACCATCAAAGAATAATGGGCATAATCCTCCCATCTCACCATCTCTATTCACTATCATTTCAAGGAATCTAATATTATCCTTAAACTTGGATATATCATATCCCTCATACTCTTTTAGTGCAAATCTAAATGGTGAAAACAATCCAAGAACTACATTGGTATCCCTTGAAGTGTACTTACTATCTCCTAATCCAGCAACAGAAGGTCTTACTCTTCCCATTTTAAAAGCTTCATTGCCTTCTTGGTCAAATGACTGCTGTTGAATGATGATAGGAGAATAGTTATACCTATTTCTGAGATACTTGGCACAGTACTCACTTAGCTTATCCATAGATTGCTTGAGAGTCATCCCTCTTTCAGTATCTATGAGGTTGATAGTATCTATGATAATCAGTCTGTATTCATTAGGATTATCTTGCTCATATCTATCAAATACTTGTCTTTCTTGTACTACACCAAACTCATCTTTATATTTTCCTATTTTAGTATATACTGTACCATGTTCTTCTGCATAATTTTTACAGTACTTGTATATACCAGTTGGATTAGCAGCTTCCTCTGGAAATATAATATGACTTTCAAAATATTCAAGCATATCTTGAAATTCATCACTATTAATAACTTCCAAAACTTCTTCAGATACTGGAGAGGTAGTACTTCTTAACTCTCTTGGACTTACTCTTATCTTGCCTTTACTAAAATCAAATAATAACCAAGATATAAATCTTTGCATAATCCTCTCTGGAGTTTCCTCTAAAGGAAAATATAAGATTTTTAAGTCAACATCTGCTTTAGTAAAATAGCAAAACATAAGAGGCTTGTAGATAAAAGTGTAGGAAGTAAATTGAGATTTACCTCCCTTAGTGAAAGAAGTTATGGTATAATAGCAACTTTGCTCAATACCAATGAAATCTTCACTGAATCTCTTGAAAGGAGATGGGATGCAATTGAGCTGCCCATCTAGGATTCGTTGTCTTCTTTCTTCGAGATTAGCAACAACCCTTTCTCTTAAACTTATACTTTCCTTCATACTATCTTAATGTTGTAGCCCAGTCATTTCTAAGAGTTTCTTCCTGACCAGCATTTTCTATGTAAGAAGCTAAGTCAGACACCTCTTCGATATACCCTTCATTATTGCTGTTAGTCTTTCTCACATCTTTCCATATGAAGTATTTAAGTGCTCTCATGTAGTTATATTGACCATTAAAGGACTTAACATACTCACTGGCAGCATGTAAAATCTGTTCATCGGAGTACTTGTTTCCATACAATTTGAAGAACTTCTGAAGTCTCTCTTTGTTGTCTTTTCTGTTTCCCCTCCAATATACAGTTGTGCCTTCTTTCTTCCCTTTAGGAAATATTTCCATCAGCTTATCAACTAGAGAGGCTAATCTTTCATCAGAGGGTACAGACTTATCAGCACTAAGTAAGATGTCTGAACATACACTATCCCATCTTTGTGTGACAAGGAATCCATCAGAGAACATATCTTTCACTAATACCTGTTTCTCTACCAAGCCATTAAATAGTTCAGATATATTTACTCCAGTTTTCACTAACAACACTGCAAGTAAGGAAGGCAAATCCATACCTTTCTTTTTGCAGATGTCTTCATTGATAATATAATTCATCAGACTATAGTTTTATATCATTAACATTATCTATGGTTATTATAGAGTCTTTGCTATACTCTTCAATCATCTTTTCTACTAACTCTTCTTCTCTAGTATCTTTGAAGTAAGGAATAATGATAATAGGAGATTTATGACGAAGAATACGACCTACTCTTTGCTTGACTACAATCTCTGAACTATTCAGGTTGCAGAATATACCTATCCTACAATTAGTCAAGTTCACACCTTCATTGAGTATGTTACAGGCAGTGATATGCTTAATCTTGTTAAGATTAAACATTTCAAGGTTCTTTACAGAAGCCTTATTCTTCGAGGTGATATTGTATTTACCTAACCTCTCTGACTGTTCAATACTACTACAGAAAGTCAAAGTCTTGTAATTTCTGAACTTGCCAAGAAGAGATGATACAAGAGCTTCCTTCTGTTCAGCACACCACTTCAACCTTTTGCCTGCTGTTGAAAGCCATAAGTTCTTTATTCTCTCATTTCTTGAGTTAAAGTACTTATTCTTGTACCACTCTATAAGTGAAGAGACACTATCATAATAACCTTTCTGAGTAGTAGTAATCTCCTTACCAAATCTCTTGGTTTTGTATTTACATATAGAATTATCCAAGGTTAAAGGCAACAGATATACTATAGGCTCTGGCAATACTTCATCCTCTACAGCTTCCTTGAGGCCACACTTAATGACCTCAGCCTTGTGGTTGTAGATGAAATAATCCCTCATATCTCTCTTAATAGTGGCAGACAATCCAATGAAAGACTCATTGATATGAATAGTCTCCAATACATCAATTCTTGCTTCTGACAAGTGCTGCATCTCATCTGCTACTACTACATCAAAGCATGAGTTCTCATAGTTCTTCAGTGACTCATAACACTCAATGGTAATATAGTCAGACTTGATACCTCCCCATTTCTCAATCTCATCCTTCCAAGTCTGCTTATGTACAGTCTTTGCCACAAGGATAAGTATAGTAGTAGGACATTCATCATTCTTGAATACCCTATCACATATATGATTAATGAGGTCTATTGCCAATTTGGATTTACCAAAGCCTGTGATTAGCTCCAATATCATATACTTAGTCATATCTACCTTAGATAAGGCTAAATCATGTATCTCTTCTCTTGTCATTCTTTGTTTACAATACTTTTTAATGTACTTATATATTCTTTATCACTTGCATAGTTTATTTCTTCAAGAAAAGCATAGTAGTTATCGGGAGGTTGATATTTCTTTTGTATCCACTCCTTATAAGCTACAACACTTTCAGCCCAATGCTTGAACTTACAATATCTCTTTTCTTTACTATTATAAAGACCAAAGAGATTATTATATTTCAAGCATGCCTTAGACTTAAAATGTCCTGTTTCAAGAACAGCTTGAGCATAGACAATATCCTTATGCTCTAAACCATAATAAGACAAAGCCTCCTCCAGACCCTCCTTAGGGGTCTGAGAGAAGAACTTTGGTTGCTCATTAATGATGGTATCAGCTACTTCTATAACAGGGACAGTTTCAACCTTTGGTTGTTGAGAAACTATACTCTTGATTTGCAAGAGTAATGCAATTACTACACTCCAAGGCACCACTGTAACTACTACAATAAGTGATTTCAACCATTTATTTCTCATATTTTACCTCCCACTACTCTATACCCATCTCTTTTCGTAGATTTCCTCATAGGATATTTGCTGAGATACTTATGGGGTATTTTGTACTTCTTTCCTTTACTCATATTACAAATAGTTGTATGTAATTTCTTACTACTGTAGGTTTATTAGGATAGTTTGACTTATAGTTATTATACCATAGTAACACCCTATACCTTTTACCTTGTACTACTATATCTATTGATGGCTTATAATGATTAAATAGGACCATCGCGTATATTATGAGTAAAACTATAATCCATATCTTCGTCATAAATTACTTTTTTATTCATCCTTTTCTAGTTTAGGACAACATACTACATACTTAAATCTTGAACAAATTCCTTTCCATTTCCTGTAATCATCACATAAGCTCTTCTTTAATGCTTTTGCATCAATGAAGTTACTCACACAAAGCATATCATACTTATTAGGATGATGTGCTGTAGTAAAGTACCCATCTAGCTCCTGTATAATTGCCTCAATGGTTTCACCTGTTGCTATAAAGTCATCCACAACTATGAACCTTGTAGTACCAACATTACCAATTCCTCTTAATGAAGAACAATGAGCACTTGCATCTCCTTTCTTCCTGACAATCAGGATATAGGTCTTAGTAGTTGGGTTAATGTTATGTAACTCATTAAGCATAGCACCTGCAATCATGGCTCCTGATGTACCTCTTGCTACAAAAGTAATGCTTGTACCCTCCTCAATATCTTCTTTATATGTATTGAAGATTGCTTTTGCACTCTGTTGTATATAACTATGCTTCCAATAAACACCAAATGGGTAATTTACAGTGATAAAATGGTCAAGGTGTATAAATTTAGGAACATATCCCACAGTCTCTTAGTTTTATCCCACTTAGTCCATAGGTTGTAAAAAAAAGGAAGGACAAGGGTATTATTAGTACCCCTGTCCTTATCATGAGAATATTCCCATTTAGTCCTCAAACACCTGATAAGTGTACGAAGTACCCCCAAGATGTTCTACTGTTCTCTGCAAATGAGCTTCAAGTCTTTCCTTTTTACTCATTGCAGCCCACTTGCTAGGCTCAGACCATGAAGGACAAGATTTTTTGTCAATCATATATTCATAAGCCTCTTTGCCCATGTTCAGAGACTGCATAGCTGGCTTGCACTTCCTTGTATGGAAAGTGATAATCTCTGGATTGGTGCCACCCCCATCAGTCACTCTCATAGAGTGCTTCTCCATCTTGTCCCAATCCTCTACTTTTACCTTAATGGTTTTCTTGTAGATTTTACCAGCTTTGGTCTTCTTCTCAATCACTTTGTGAGTTGTTTTAAGGCACTCCTCCTTGCTGAACATTGTGCTTCCTTGAAGCTCAATACTCAGACTTAACTTGATTTCACTCATGTTTATTAATAATCTTCTTTAGATTCTCTCTTTTCCCTTCATGGTTGCAGCAAGCATAAGAGCAGCCATTGCATCTCCTACTGTGGACTCTCCCTTATCTACCCTTTCCTTTAATTCCTCCACCATTCTAACACGGAGGGTCTGTTTCAAGGCTTCAATAATACCCAACAACTCTTTTGAATTGAGGAATATTGCACTTACTACAATCACCTCCATAGGTGCCAGTGCTGTCTTGCCCTTGTAGCTTTCTACCAAGTTTTCAACAAGTTCAGCATTGGTTAAACTATCACTCTCTTTGCCACCCTTAATGGCTATTGCAGCATGTTCAAAATGCTTCTGTTCCAGACTTCTTTCCAGAACATTTTCTTTGTTCTTTTCCATTTTTCTTTTATTTTAGAAGTGAAACAATAAATATGGTGTATCTTAGGACTCGAACCTAACCTCCAACCTAAAAGTCAGTGTGCTACCAGTTACGCCAAGATACAAAGACAAGTTACACATAGTAAATATCTACCAATACAAAGCCAATATCAATAACAAGAACCTGTTATTCCACCAAGAACAAGAACATCCCTCCATCAGTCAGACTTCATAGGGTTAGTTATTTGGAATAACAGACTACCTAACGGCTGAGCATTAGATATTATATTACATTTTATTAGCAATTATGTATATTTTAACAGATACTTACTATATGTATTCAATAAGGTTAGGGATTAATATCCCAAGTCCTTATTTACTTGCCCAGAGAGTTGATAGTATTATAAATACCCAATAGTGAGTTAGGTACTACAATCTTCAACTTGCTGTATTCTTGAAACTTCTCATCATTCCATGTCTTGAAGGCTCCTAATATTTCTTTAAGTCTAGCTTGGTACTTCTGTGAAGCAACCATATACTCTGTGTTCACCTTACTGGTAGACTCATTGATAGCTTGCTCACAGCTGTACTTCATAGCATTTAGTTGAGCCTGTACCTCTCTGTGCTTCTTTTGAAGCTCAAAGAATACATTATCTACCTCTGCTACATTTACAGTAGGAGTATAGGTATAGATAAGAGCATCCCTACCTTTACCATCTACCTCATGTGGGTGTTGGAGCTTATCTTTCAACTCCTTTCTTGCATCAGACAAGTGTCCATTAGGATGGATATACTTGCCAAATACAGCAGCCTCAGTCTCTAACTGATAGTATCTATTTCTCTCCTTAATAGGAAGAGAAGCATAATACTCTACCTCAGTTAATACATGGCCACGGCTAGGAGCTTCAGGATATGCCAGCCCATTCTCATTGCACCAACCTTCAAGACCAATATTCTGCAAGTCCTTCATCAGGTTCTCCTTAGCTTTGATACCCTCTCTCAACCAAGCTATAAGGGATTTGGCTTGTGCTACCCCCTCAAGCAATGATTGTAAGTTATTCAAAACTTCAGGTGTTCCCCCTGTCTGAATGATACTTGCACCAGTACTACCTACCAATGATACCTCAGCATTAAAGAAGCATACATTATTCAATTGTGTCTCCACACCTTGAATATACTCCTTAGCCAAGTTAGCAATGTGGTTAGCACTTGTAGAAGTCAAGGCTACTCCTTCTTCACCTTCTTTCTTGAAGAAAACTAAATCTTTTTGCATATCTTTATTATTTTAATTAATTATTGTGGAGCATAGGGGAGTCGAACCCCTGTCTTACTAATCTTTAATAAAAGAATTACACATGCTTACTACTTTTTAATGTGGTCAGTTACCCACTGGGCTAGACTGGATTTACAGCATTTCCACCACCTTATTTTATTGCCCATAAATAAGGAAAAAGTTGAGTTACCTTCTGCGAGACCACAGCCTATTAATGCTCTTAAAGTCGGACCCTCAGCCTTAGTCTTTAATCAGGCTTTGCACCTTTCTGTTTCCAAGTAAGTGCTACTCAGCCTATTTAGGCAGCAACTTTATAAGAAGTATTGCCATTTATTGTTTTGATGTCTTTCCATCAGTCTTTGCATGTTCTCTTATCAAATAATCAGCAATCAAAACCAATTATGCCCCAAAAATGGATTCATTTCTTATTGAAAGAATGTCCTAACAAAGTCAAATATTGTTTCCTCTTGAAACATCATTATTAAAGTCACGTAGCTTCTTCTTTATATCCCCACCTTGAAGCTGTTGCATTTATTAAGTGGTGATAGCTTACCTATCAGCATCACATTTTGCTTATCTTCAGGTTCCATGCTTAGTAGAAATAGTGAGCTAAATCCACCATTGTATCTCCACTGAGACTCGAACTCAGATATATAGTTTAGAAGACTATTGTTCTATCCCTTGAACTATGGAGACATAAAGGAATCTATATTCACATACAAATTCCTTCAAATTCACATACCTAAAAACAATCAAATTACCTCTTATATGAGTAATACCTTGGTACTCCCAGTAGGAATCGAACCTACATTTTCTCTTTAGGAGAGAGATGTTCTATCCATTGAACTATAGGAGCATAATGCCCATTGTCAATTAGGTAGCATCTTGGCAACAATGGGCTAAATTAAACTAAATGCCCTCAGATATATTGCTATCTTATACATCTGTCCTTTGTACAGGCTACTAATGATTAATTATTTATCCCATATGAGGTGGATTAATTGTTGTACCTACTAAATATTCATGGCCTTCATAAGGAACACAATGATGATATTTACCATCTAGGCAAACATAAGGAAAGATTATACCTTCTTCATAATAAGAAAATAAATTTATTGACCATTTTTCATTCGTTTGATTTCTAACTAATACTTTGTCAAATGGTTTAAATTTAGGTCCTATTTTCTCTAATTCTAAAGTGTCGGCATTCCATTTATATCCAGCTTTTGCTAGCTTATCAAACAACTTTTTCTTTGCTGCTTCTGAAGCTGGAATCCAAAAGAAATCCAACCATAAATTAGAATCCATTTGATTCTCCCAACCCTTATTCCAACCATCATGGTCTATTATGAAAAAAGTTGTAATTCCATAACAAAAATCATATTTATTTACAATACAAATATTTCGTCCTTCTTGGTCCATCATAATATCCCCTCTTTTAACAGGAAGTCTGAACTTGCTCCAATCTCTTTGTTCTTTAGATGGGAATAGTACGCATTCTCCAGGATGACTGATAGAATATAAGCCATCTTTTGTATAATAATTAGTTTGATAATCATCTGTAATAACAAATTGCCCGTAATATGCTTTTACCCATCCAAAAGGTTGATGTTTTTGCATTTCATTCCAACATTCTTCTTTGTTAGCAAATGGGCGATATTTTGGTTCAGGTTTAATACGATAATTAGAAATAGCAATATTAAATGTAGGAAGTTTTACTTCACGCCATTTACTTTCATCTTCTAATATAGATTTCTTTTCAATAGGTTTACCTTCAGCAAATGCCTGTATGATAGGTAATAATTCTTTTGCTTGTTGTCTGTTCATATTTATTCTAAATAATTATCATAAATAACTATAGTAGAATCTATAATAGATTTGATTTCATCTGGTAGATAATATAAATCTAAACCTATAATAAATTCTCCTACTAATTTCTGTAATTTCACTAATGAAACTAGATTCTTAATAGTAATTATAGTGTACTCTAATTCTTTACTACGTTTGTTTACTTTAATAGTCTCTAGCTTATACATACCTTTTAACTTATCAATATACTCAGGAGATATTTTATTATTTTCATAAGCATATTGACCAGCATCAACAATAACAAATCTCATATTTTTATGTTTTTGTATTATTTATTCTTTAATTTTTTAGTACTATTTCCATATTATAGTCATTTCTTTTTCAAATATTGCTACTTCACTTGGAGTAATAGCCATCAATTTACCAAATATTTTGATATATGCCTGTTTCTTGATAACTATTTCTTCTTTTATTACCATTTCCATGAATACTTCATGATTTCTCTTCAACATATCCATGTGTAGTTTCTTTGATTGCTTGTAGTTCTTTGAGCTACAAATAGCATTAGGATTTATTCTATATCTTGCCATAACTTAGTCCATTAATTCCCATAAATAAGATTCATACTCGCATCTGACTTCGTTATAGAGACTTTTAGCCTCATCTAAGTAAATTGATAAAAAGTAGCTTACTTGTTTGAAGTCATTAATATTACCTTCAAAGGTAACATTAAGCCACTGCTCACAAAAGTGAACAGCAGCTTTTTGTCTATTTGTAGTTATTCTTCAGTTAGTTTAAAGAATAATAAGATTGCACTAAGGACTGATATAATCGCTACTAATGTAAGTGTGCCAGCGACATAAATATCATTAGCAATAATAGCAGCAATAGTAAATACTATTCCAACTATTATCCAAAAGATACATATCATGTAAGGAAGATGAAATTTCATTGTTGTACTATTTTTAACATCTATTGATACAGTAATTTTGAGTAAAACATTATTGTTATAATAGTTATACTCTTTTAGTTGTCAGTATAAATAGTTATGTTTTCGTGATTCTTACTTATTTTGTTGGTCTTCCCATATTGCTAAAAGCATGAAGAGGGATATTAAGCCAGCCACTAATAAATAGTCTAACATAATAGTGTAAGCTATTGAAATAGAATGAATTATTGCTATTACCTAAAGAGTAAAAAACTACTACCACCACACTATGTGGCAGTAGTAGTTTATCTACGAAAGACTAAATTCTCACTCTGTAGATGTCAGCCTCTCCATCTTTCTCTAAAGTAATCAACTCTGCTTTAGAGAGGTCTACACTCTCCCCAACTCCAAGACTGGAGCTTTGGTCAAGTGGAATGAAAGTCTGACCTCCAGACTTCATCATAAAGCAAACACTGTTGCCATACTGGCTGGCTACCACAGTTGCAGAAGATACTGCATCCTGCTCTTCCTGTGAGAAAGCTCTTGAAGCTTTCAACATCCACTTATCAGCATAAACTCGAAGACTTGAAAAGATATTCATAGCCTTATCCCTATAATACTATTGCCAAGGGTCCTTAGTTTTTAGACAATAGAGCAAAATGTTAATTGCTAATTGATAAATGATAAATGATAAATGATAACTGAGCACATTGCTAATGCAGTGTGTCAGGAGCTAAGGAGGAGTGATGAGCCATGCTGATACCATATATCTAATATCATCTATTAGATACATAATATCTTATAGCTCTTATCATTCCCCACCAACCCAAGCACCAAGGAGGAGTGATGAGCTGTGCTAGTCAAACATTGCTGATGCCTATTATTGCTTTACCTTTGTGATTTTTTATATTTATGATATTGCTCCTACCTAATCCTTAAAAAGAAAAGGGACAGGAATAATCCTGCCCCCAATCTTTTAGATGCTAGCTTAGATGCTAACTCGGAAAATGTCAGCCTCTCCTGACTTACATAAGGTAATTATCTCAGCCTTATGTAGGTCTACAACTTCACCCACTCCCAGAGTACTATTCTGGTCAAGTGGGATATAAGTCAATCCACCATTCTTCATGGTGAATTGAACTGAGTTGCCATACCCAGATGACACAACAACTGCATGTTCTACAGCAGCTATTTCCTCAGCTTCAAAGTTTCTAGTGGATTTCACGCTCCACTTACCTGCGTAAACTTTCAGTGAACTGAAAATGTTCATAAGTAATGCCTATGCCTTTAGGACTTATTTAGGGTATCAAGCACACCCAAGTTAAAGTTAATTCAAATGTAAAGGAGGAGTAATGAGCCTAATATGGGGCAAGAAGACTATTAATATTTCTCTATAGAGCTGAAGTGAGAATGGCCTTAAATGTTAATATTCAAGAAAGTAGGAAGACTAATTATCCTCCCAAATAAGAGAATCTAGTTTAGTTCTAGACTCATAGTACTCTTGAGGGTCAAAAGCATCAACCCAATCATACTCTGAGTTCAATGTGTCTAGAAGCTCTTCAGTAGCCTTATTATAGGCATCATAAGCTTTAAGATATTCAACTGATTCAGATGTAGCAACACTATGCCCTGCTACAAAGCCTGCAATAGCACCTAATATTATAGATGCAATGCAAAGAATTATGTTCTTTTTCATGTGAATAATGTTTATCAAAGGTGAAGGAGAAGTGATGTGCTTCTACTATGATGGTAGAGATAGTAGTGTGAGAGCAATTCCCACACTACTTAGATTAGGAGTATTATTCCCAACCCATCATTCTAGCATGGTTATACCACGCTAGCTCTTCTACCATAGCTAGGTCATACTCCTCTTCTTCTTTCTCTTTTTGATACTGAAGATACTGAAGCTCTTCTGTGACAGGCAATCCCCCAATATCTGAGAGATTCATTCCCATGTCTTCAGAGAATTGTAGTGTTACTGCTACAACTTCTGCTGCTGGCTTGCCATTCCAGCCTTGTTTCTTGGCAATAGAGAGTAGTGCTCTCAAGTCTTCTTTGTTCATTGACATTGATTTTGTTTGTTTAGATGTTGATATTTTAATGAGAGAAGAAATGTTTTACCCCAGGGGGACTATCCCATTCTCAATAACAGGGGAGGGGTGATGGGTATATTATCAACCACTCCTACAAATACCAAAAAAAAATTTTCAAAAAAAAAAATCAGAAAAAAAAAAATATCTCTATAGTCAATAAATTTTCTATTTATACATTTGGTCATATCATTTCTTTTACTTATCTTTGCACCTCGTAGAACCTAAGTGTGATTAGGTTATCCCCCATGAGGATAAAAAGTAGTGGGGCAGAAGTTGGGTAGTATCTATAAATAATAGAGAGGTGTCCCCAATACTACACAAATGATTACTTTATAAGGTAGATTGTCTGAGCACATCACACTGAGAAAAGGCACAGGGAATCAGACTTTAGAGGATTAAAAGACCGGGTCTACTGAAGTAAGTAATTGATAGGAAAGCTAAAAATAGCTATCTTGAAGGCTGTTAAACTCAGCTCTAGGGATATATTATATTCAATAATTAATGAAGAAGATTAGTAGTTATATTAAGAATTTATTGATGTGGTTATGGCAGTTTCCACAGAATATGCTTGCTCTATGTATAGAGGGTATATTATGTGAGGCAGCATATAGAGGAGATATGGTAGGAGGTAATACTATGATATATAATTATGTGCTACCAACTATGTCCTTAGGTAACTATATCTTTGTGGATACTATGTCATCACAAAAGTCTATCCAACATGAATTTGGTCATAGTAAGCAATCTAATATATTAGGTCCACTATATTTGATAGTGATAGTAATCCCATCATTACTACATAACATAGTGTATTATCTATGTAGTAAGATAGGAATTAAATGGAACTACTACAGTTTTTATACTGAGTCTTGGGCTAACAAGTTAGTAGGAATTACTTAAATAATTTAGATTAGACCTAAAACCAAAAAGCCTAACTTTACTCCTTCAAGACAAGAAAATGATGCTTGAACTAAAAATAATTGAGAAAAGTTTGGTGGTTTCAAATATTTTGCTTACCTTTGCAGAGCAATTGAGAAAGAGAGATGGTTTTAGGAAATTTCCATTGTTAGGAATGCTACTTTAACCAGTTGTTTTAGAGTAACATTCCTTTTTATTGCCCCATAGTATAGTTGGTTATTACACGGGATTTTGGCTCCTGTAACATAAGTTCAAATCTTATTGGGGTAACAATAATAAAGGTAAATGCCCTCTTAGTTCAATGGATAGAATAAGAGACTTCTAATCTTTTGATATAGGTTCGATTCCTATAGGGGGTACTAAATGTTGGGTTAGACGAAGTGGTTAAGTCACCACACTTTCAATGTGGAGATTATGGGTTCGAGTCCCATACCCAATACAAATGGAGCTGTCTACTAATGGTTAGGTAACTGCCCTCTCAAGGCAGAAATCTGGGTTCAATTCCCAGTGGCTCTACATATAGGCTATGTAGTGTAATGGTTTGCATATCACACTGTCAATGTGAAGGTTAGGGTTCAATTCCCTCATAGTCTGCTACCCAACTTAAAAGTCCTATTCCTACAGTGGTAGGGTAGGCAATGGAGAGTAAACTATCAAGGTGATAGTCCTATCTGCTAAATAGTGAGTACCCTATAAGGTATTTGTTTCGAGTACAATGCTCTCCGCAATATATAGTAGTAGCCTAATTGGTGGGGCACTGCATTTGGGATGCAGAGGATGCAGGTTCAAGTCCTGTCTACTATACTAATGGGGTTTGTGGTGTAATTGGCTAACACATGACTTTTGCAAAGTCAAGTTTAGGGTTCAAGTCCCTCATTCTCCACACATGTTTCATGTTTTCATAATGTTGAGCTTTTGCTTGAACCCTCTTTTTAAGCAGTTAGAGGTTAAAGAAACTGCTTCATGGGTCTTTAGTTCAAAGGTTAGAACAAGGGGCTGTTAACCCTTAGATGTAAGTTCGAGTCTTACAGGTCCCGCAAAAACTTTTGCAAGGAGTTTAGTCAAGTAGCTTGCAATACTTGATGCCATCATTTCTGAAAGTTATCTGAGTGCAATAAGGAGAAGTAATCAATGATTTGATGTTTTAGCAGGTTAGAGAAGTAGTCATCTCACTCCACGCTTGGGGAGAAATCAGTGGTGCAAATCCACTACCTGCAACTAAATTGGTGGGTAGTTTAATGGTAAAATACTGGTCTCCAAAACCAGCTGATATGGGTTCAAATCCTATCCCATCAGCAATACAGGGATATAGTTCAATGGTTAGAGCACTTCTCTGATACGGAAGGAGTTATAGGTTCAAGTCCTATTATCCCTACATATTCTGATGTATTTCAATGGTAGAAGGCTGCTCTCATAAGGCAGTAGTTAGTAGTTCGAGTCTACTCATCAGAACTGTGTCTGTAGCTTAATGGTAGAGCTTTGGATTGTGGCTCCAAATTGTGTGGGTTCAATTCCCATCAGACACCCCAATATACTGGCATATCCCCTCAATCTTATACATTGTAGAAAGGGTAATTGGTGCATGTGGGTTCAAGCCCCTCTGCCAGTACTATGTGTTACATAGATAAACTTATAAAGAATAATACAGGAGTTAGTTCAAAGAACTTCTTCCTTGTAGCAGTTACAGTAATAGGTTTAATCCTACTATTAGTACCAGCAGTATTACTTATAGTAGAGGTAATATATAACCATACTATAGCAACAGACTTAAATGGCTTAGCTGCTTATATAGGTGCTGTTGCTGCTGTATTTACATCTGCTGGCATAACAAAGGCATGGTCTGAAAAGTATGAAAAGAAATAATGCTCCTATAGCTGAATTGGTTAAAGCACCTGTCTCTTAAACAGGGGACTCAAGGTTCAAGTCCTTGTGGGAGCACAACTTCAATCTTGGTAAATATTCCCCCAAAGCATTGATGGTGGATGCTCTGGACTTTTAATCCTGAGAGTAAGGTTCGACTCCTTATGGGGGAACATAACATATTATTAACTCTAAATTTTTAATTGTTATGAAAAAGGTTATTTCATTAATTAAGAGGGGTATTAAAGCATACTCTAGACAAGCTGCTAAGTCTTATGTTTGGATACCTACAGGAACTTTTCCAGTTGGAAAATAGTTCCTTTGATGCTAGAGTGAGTAATAAATATTATATGGGGTAGCTTTAATGTGGTGAATTAGTGTGGACTGTAAATCCACTGTCTCAGGCTATTTAAGGTTCGATTCCTTTCTGCCCCACTTCAATAGAAATCTTTGTCCTTGACTTATGGAAGGTGATGTGGGGAGAGACACAAATAAGCATTATGGGTGCTGGGCAGGTATGGTTACATTGCGGAGGACTGAAAATCCTTAGAACAAAGTTCGATTCTTTGAACACCCACAGTAAGTAATAGTATGCTAATAAGGTAGATAATAAGCTACACATTAGCCTCTATGCTATTTATGAAAAGGCAGTGTGAATACAGTAGACCTATTTTAATAGGAGCCAGGTGAGACCCCAGTAGGAAGCTGTCATAATGCCCTCTTGGTGGAATAGGTAGACACATCTGTCTTAGAAGCAGACATGAAGTAATAGTAATGTAAGAGTTCGAGTCTCTTAGAGGGTACTAGAAAATAATTGGGAAATAGTTAGGAAAATGTTTGGTAGTTCCAATTATTTTGCTTAATTTTGCAACATCAAAATAAGAGAATATGTTTGAAGAAGATAGCCTATTTACTCCAATGGAATCAAACAGGAGTACAGAAGTATCTGGTTCTCAGTTCTTTATCAACTTCTTAAATCAGCTTGAAGGTTGGAAGACTAAGTGTAAGAATTTGCACTGGGCAGCACCTAAGAAGAATATCCATGTATATCTTGATGAGTTCCTTGATATACTATCAGATTATCAAGATGGTCTTGCAGAAGGATATATGGGAATACTTGGTAAGATACAACCTAATGTCATTAAAGGTACTGCAAGTAATGCACTGAATGCTATAGACTTCATTGAAGAAGTTAAGGCAGGTACATTATCTTTTTATGACAAGATTCCCCAAGAGACTGTATATAAAGGTATTACCTCAGAATGTGAGACCTTCATACAGAATATCAATAAGTATAGGTACTTATTTGGTCTGTGTGATGTGAGACCTTATTAAATGAAGGCTTCATGGGGGAATAGGCAGACCCGACAGACTTAAACTCTGTTTCCCAGTATGGGAGTGTGGGTTCAAGTCCCACTGAAGCTACAATGCCTCTTTAGTATAAAGGTTTATTATTTCTGTTTTGTACTCAGAAGATGTGGGTTCAATTCCTACAAGAGGCTCTATAATGCAGGTATAGTATAAAGGTTAGTATGTAACACTTCCAATGTTAATGTGTGGGTTCGATTCCCACTATCTGCTCTATATATCATGGGGTGATAGCAATGGTAGCTAGCAAGGCTCATAACCTTGAGGTTGAGAGTTCGAGTCTCTCCCCCGTAACTAATTCAAGTAATATGGAAGAAATTGAAAGAGTAAAAAAGGCTAGGACTAAGACTCCAGGAATTATGACTGCTCTTACTGCTACAACTATTAGAGGCATTGTTAATAGTGCTAATGAGGTTGGTATAAAAAGAGAAGATATAGTATCCCTCTTAAAAGAGAATGGACAATTTGTTCTAGTTTATTTCAAGTAAACATTATGAATATGGAAGAGCAGAAGTTAGTAGAAAGACCCTTGATGGGGGAAGAGGAGTTTAAGGACTATTTAAAGGACAATAGGGTAGATGTTGTAAAAGACTTCTATGAGGATAATATCCTTCATCTTAGAACCCATGAAGCAGTTAAAAGGTTCAAGTCTGTGAGAAGAGCAATCAAAAGGGGCCATATCTCCCTTGATGGAGTTATTTATCCTAAGAGACCTTTCAATAATGCTAAGCATAAGAAAGGTAGTCTAAATGATGAGAAGAAGAGAATATATGAGCAACTTAAGCAACTTAAGCACAGGCAAAGGAAATCCGCATAATGATTACAATAATGAGCCAGTATTTTACTGCAAGCATTGTTTATCATTGAATGTAAGGTATGTCCTAGACATGAAAGACTCAGAATATTGTGATGATTGTGGGTCTACTGATATAGCAGAATGCTCTATAGGGGAATGGGAGAATCTCTATAGGAATAAATTCGGTCATAACCACTTAGACAAATATTAAAAATGGAAGAGCAAAAGGAGAAAGTTGTGGAAATGAAGCCACAGGTGAAGAGACCTGAGAAGCTGGCTTATGAGAAGCTTGAGAATGTTGCCCACCAGCTTAGTGAACAAAATAGACAGCTGTTTGCAAAGTTGCAAGAGCTGAATATGGTCAATATGTTCAAGAGACTTGATTACTTGTTCAAGGTAGTAGAGAATGGTCATATGTTTGACCAAGACTTCCTTGAAAAGTGCATTGCTGAGATTGAAAGTTTAATGACAGTTCCAGAGCAAGAAGAGGAGCCAGAGACTGTAGATAAGGCGTAAGTACTATTATGAAGAAGGCTAACAACATTGTTAGGATACCCACTTCATTAAATGGTAAATTCTTTAGATATTGGTTTGAATTTTTACAACCTTTTCATAATCTAACAAATAGAGAGATTGACGTAATTACTGCTTTTGTAAAGCAAAGATACCAGCTCAGTAAGGTTATTAAGGATGACAATATCCTTGATAAGGTTATCATGAGTGAGGACACAAAAAAGAAAGTAAGGGAAGAGTGTAATATCACTCTCCCACACTTTCAGGTAATTATGGGCAAGCTAAGGAAGAATAAGGTTATTATTGATGGTAAGATAAATCCTAGATTTATACCTAATATTGATGAAGAAACTGGTTACTTCCAACTATTGTTACTTTTTGAATTGAAATGAGTTATCCTGATATAGTAGGTAAGGTATCTAGAGAGTTGAATTTACCAAGGGAAGTGGTAGATAAGACATATAAGGCATATTGGTCTTTCATAAAAGACCATATACAATCCTTACCATTAAAGGAGAATCTTAATGAAGAGGATTTTGCTAAGTTAAGAACCAATTTTAACATCCCCTCATTAGGCAAACTAAATTGCACTTATGATAGGATGTTGGGTATGAAAAAGAGATATAAGTTAATCAAGCAAATTAGGGAGAAGAATGCTTAAAGTTAAAAAGATAAAGCCAATGTTCACTGCACTTATCACTACAATGGATAAGTATGAGCATGATGTGATGGTAGGAGCTGGTCTTATTGATGTGACTAAGAGAGAAGGCAGCTTGAAGGAATATCAGAGAGTACTTGCAGTGGGCAGCTCTGTTAGAGACATTAAAGTTGGTGACTTGGTATGGGTTAATCCTACAAGATTTGGTGTGAAGAAGCACAGAGAAGGTTCTCTAAAAGATGGAATAGTAACTGATAACCCTGTTATAACTTACAACTTTGATGTTGTTGAGATGGATGGAAAGCAGTGCCTATTGCTACAGGATAGGGATATTGACTTCATTATTGAAGAGTATGAGGAAATTCCTGACCCAACTCCTTCACCAATCATTCAACCAGAGAAGAAGAAACTAATTGTATAACTCAAAAGAGTGTATCAGGAAAATCAATCTTGATACACTCTTTTTTTTTTATCAGACTTTATGTTGAAATTATTCAAATATGAGGGTTACAAGATAGTAATATCTGAGGAAGCTTTTGCTCTTAAACCATTTAGACAGATATGGCAAAGAGATAGGACTGTTAATAAGGATAAAGCTATAATGGAACTTGGCTTTATATACTTCTTTTGTGACCCAAGAAGTGACTATCAATACCTTGTAGATGATAAGGAAAGAATGGAAGCTATTAAAGAAGGAGAGGGATTACCTCCTAAATGGCAACCTGATAGGATAGTCACAGAAGCTATGAATTTCTATATGTCATTCAAACCTATATCTGCTTTACTCCTTGAAGACACGAGATTTATGGTTGATAAATATAGAAAGAGGTTAAAGACTCAAGAGTTTGATGACCTAGAGATTAAAGACTTGAAAGAAGTAGGTGCTCTTATAAAGCAAATACCTCCTCTTGTAAAGGATTTAGATGAAGCTGAAAAAGCACTTAACTCTGAGATGAAGAGTTCGGGTAAGATGAGAGGTTCTGGAGAAAAGACAATCTTTGAAGATGATTTAACATTATGATTGGGACACATGATAGCTATACATTCTTGCCAGCTAGGAAGAAGTTATTTGAATGGTTCTCTTTCCTATGGAGGACACAAGTAAAGAGTATAGCACAGCAGAAAGAAATAGGAGTAACCTACTTTGATGTGAGAGTAAGAAGAGATGGAGATGTATGGAGAGTATGTCATGGATTGGTAGATTTTGACCTTACATTTAAGAGTATAGGAGAGATAGTTAATATATTCTCAGTATATAAAGTTAGGATTATACTTGAAAGAGAAGGTAGTGAAGACCTGTTCAGAAAAGAGGTATTGGAGAACATCTCATGCTTAGCTCTTTCTTTTGCTTGTATAAAGAATGGATGGAAGGTCATACTTGATAGAGACCCTCATATACTTGATTATACCTATACTCCTTGGTTATCAGGAGTATCTTTTTGGGGCAATATCAAGAGGTTTAATTTCTTTTCTACCATTAAGAGATGGGCAAAGAAACATAATCCTGTCATCAATGATATACTGAAGAAGGATAGTACTAATGTTTATTTTATGGATTACGTATGAAAGCAGAAGATATAGTAGAAGGACTTAACAGGCATATTGAAGATAGGAGAAGTGAGAGAGGTATTTCATCTAAAGGACATCTAATATTGCAAAGAGTAATAGAGCCTCATCCTACTTTCAAAGCCTATAAAACATATAAGGCTATCCTATGGTTTGTTAAAGGAAAGAATAGACATATAGTTATTTCACTTAGCCATTCTGCTAAAGTACTAGGAGGGCAAGAAGAATCTATGCAACAGTATATAAACACTGAATTATGTCATCTTATATTTAATTGGATAGGCTCTGATTTTTATGAAGCAGTTATAAATGGAGAATATACAGGATGGAATTTCAGAGAATACCAATGAATGAATATCAGACTGAGCTGACTGAGGAATTGGTTAATAGCCTTCCTCAGGAGGTTCAGGACCAGTTATTTGATATTATAAATAATGTAGAGTTTGTCAAGAGATTGATAAGTCCTACAAGAGAACATGCCAAGGATAGACCAAGAGATGATAGAGGTAGAATCATTGTGGACTTGGCTAATCCCCACATACTTGAGAATATGGACTATTTTAGACCATCTGCTATACATTATGAGAAGTATGGTACATTTACTAACCTTAGACCTAATGCCAATCCTAATAGTGAGTATGGTAAATGGATAAGAGAGGAAAGAAGAAGAATCTGGGATGGTTATGTGAGAGAAAGTGATGGAGAATGGGTCACAGGTTATATGTACTGGTTCCTTAATTATTCTCCTATGATGCTCTCCAAAATTAGAGAGTATAAGGATAAGAATGGTAAAAAGAGAAAGTCTAAAAGAGCTGATAGAATAGAGGCACTCCCTGAATGTTGGGAGGGAATCTATTGGAGATTCCATTGCTTAGACCAAGCATCAAATGGTGGTTTATACAATAACTTTGAGGGAGGTCAGCACATGGCTGAGCTTGCTTCCAGAGGTAAAGGTAAGTCATATAGTCTTGCATCCATACTTAACCACATCTTTGTAGTAGGTGAAAATGAAGAAGCACATGAGAAAGTAAAGGGTATAGTAACTGCTTATCAGAAAGAGTATCTTACAAAGGATGGTGTATTAAATAAGTTTGTGGACATGGCTAATTTCTGTGCAACCAATACCCAGTTTCCAAGAAAGAGATTAAAGAACTCTTTGCAGGAAATGACATGGATAATGGGGTACAAGGATGTAGACCTTGATATTGAAAGAGGCACTCAAAATACAGTACTTGGAGTATCATCTAAGGACGATGAGTCTAAGTTGAGAGGTAAGAGAGCTGCTAAGATTCTTATTGAGGAGTTTGGTACATTCCCAAGACTTGTAGACTTGTATAATGTATTGTTACCTTCAGTACAGGAAGGTGATATTGTCTTTGGTCAAATCTATATGTTAGGTACTGCTGGTGATAATGAGTCAGACTTTGCTGGTGCTCAAGAAATTATGTATAACCCAAAAGGTTATAATATGTATGCTTTACCTAATGTATATGATAAGTACAACCAAGGTAAACCTTACTTTGTATTCTTCTTTCCTGGCTATGTAAATAGAAAAGGATGCTATAATGAGAATGGTGTATCTGATGTAATTAAGGCTCTTATTGAGATTCTTATGAATAGGTACAGAGTAAAGTACAATTCTACTGACCCTAATACTATCATTAAGACCATTGCTGAGGTTCCTATTACTCCTGCTGAGGCTATTGTTAAGACAGGTGTAAATATGTTCCCTGTAGCTGACCTTACAGAAAGATTAGGTCAATTAGATGCTAATCCTACAGAGTATGATGATGTATATGTAGGTGATTTGGTATTTAATAAAGATGGTCAAGTAGAGTACAAACCTACCTCTGCCATGCCTATTAGGGACTTTCCCCATAAGGACAATAAGATAGAGGGTGCTATAGAACTCTATCAGATGCCTGAGATTGATAAGAATACAGGTAAGCCGTATAATGATAGATACATATTAGGGGCTGACCCTTATGATGATGATGAATCAAATACTATGTCTTTAGGTTCTATATTTGTATTAGACCTGTGGACAGATAGGATAGTGGCTGAATACACTGGAAGACCATCTTTTGCTGATGATTACTATGAGATTTGTAGAAAACTTTGTCTATTCTACAATGGTAGATTGAATTATGAGTATAATAAGAAAGGTCTATTCTCTCACTTTTCGACAAGAAATAGTCTTTATCTTCTTACAGATGTTCTTGATTTCTTAAAGGAAAAGCAGATGATGAAAGATGGCTATGGTAACAAGTCAAAAGGTACTAATGCCTCTCCTGCCATTAATGCTTATGCAAGGAGTAGATTGAGAAGCTGGCTATTGGCTCCAGTTCCTATTATGCAGACTATTGATGGGGAAGAGAAAGAAGTGATGGTTCCAAGACTTTTTACTGTAAGGAACAGGGCACTATTGAAAGAACTTATTAATTACAACTCTGAAGGCAACTTTGATAGAATATCTGCTATGGGTATGCTGATGCTCCTAAGAGAAGATAGAATGATAAGGTATCAGGGAGATGTTAGCAAAGAGAAGCAAGAAAAAGCTAATAGTAGCTATGATGGGAATGACCCATTCTTCAAGAGAAACTATGATTCTAGGTTTAAGCAGTAAATTTAGTAAAAATAAGACTTATTGCTTAGTAAATCATTTATAGTCTTGTATAGATTAACTATTTTAGTTACCTTTGCATATCAAATATATTGAAGAATATGGGATATGAAATGATAAATTTGCCTCCACAGCAACTTCCCTTTAGTAAGAAAAATAAGGCTTGGAGGAAGAAGCACTTGGATTGGGCAGACAGTAAGACCTTCTTCAATTATAGTTTAGTCAGAAAATCTGTAATCCATAAGAAAATAAACTATGACTTACTCAATGGTAAACTCCACATGAGTGACCTTGAGATGATACTGAATCCTGATAACCTACAAGCAGGATTTATTCCTGATAGGATACAGCACTATCCTATCATCAATAGCAAGTTAAGAGTGTTAAGTGGCGAGGAAAGTAAAAGAGTATTTGACTTCAAGGTTGTAGTGACCAATCCTAATGCTATTACAGAGATTGAGAACAATAAGAAGCAAGAACTGTTGCAAAGATTACAGGAGTGGGTATCAAATACTGCTCAATCTGAAGAAGAAGCAAACCAAGAGCTTGAAAAGATAAATGACTATTATACCTATGAGTGGCAGGATATGAGGGAAATCAGGGCTAATGCCCTCCTTAATCATTACATTAAGGAGTATAATATCCCTCTTATGTTTAACCAAGGATTCATGGATGCAATGGCAATTGGTGAAGAAATCTACCAATGTGATATTGTAGGAGGAGAGCCTATTATTGAGAAATTAAATCCACTCAAGGTAAGAATCTTTAAGTCAGGATATAGCAATAAGATTGAGGATGCAGATATGATAATCCTTGAAGATTATTGGAGTCCAGGCAAGGTTATTGATACTTACTATGATGTATTGACAAAGAAAGACATAGAGTATATAGAGAAGATGCCTGACCATGTAGGTCAAGCTGCTACAGACTCTATGGATAATATTGATGAGAGATATGGCTTTGTCAATAATCATATGATAGGTGATGAAATAAACACTGAGAGCTTCTTTTGGGACCCTATGGGTGCTTATGATGGAGTAAGTAACTCTCTCTTGCCTTATGATATGGCTGGAAACTTGAGAGTACTTAGAGTATATTGGAAGTCAAGAAGAAAGATTAAGAAGGTAAGAAGTTATGACCCTCAAACAGGTGAAGAAGTATTTAACTTCTACCCAGAAACCTATGTTATAGATAAGGATGCTGGAGAGGAAGAACAGATATTCTACATCAATGAAGCATGGGAAGGAACTAAGATTGGTACAGACATTTATGTTAATATGAGACCAAGAGTAGTTCAATATAACAGATTAAGTAACCCTTCAAGATGCCATTTTGGAATAGTTGGTTCTATCTATAACCTTAATGATACTAGACCTTTCAGCTTAGTAGATATGATGAAGCCATACAATTACCTGTATGATGCTATACATGATAGACTGAATAAGTTGATAGCTAGGAACTGGGGTTCATTGGTTAGACTTGACTTTGCCAAGAAACCTAAAGGATGGGATGTGGAGAAGTGGCTATACTATGCAAAGACAATGGGTCTTGCAGTTGAAGATAGCTTCAATGAAGGTAATATAGGTGCTGCTACAGGTAAACTTGCTGGGGCATTGAATAATGCTTCTACAGGAGTTATTGCAGCTTCTGATGGAAATCAGATACAACAGTATATCAATCTCCTTGAATTTATCAAGATGGAGATGTCTGAAGTTGCTGGTATTACCAAGCAAAGAGAAGGTCAAGTAAGTAATAGAGAGACTGTAGGTGGTGTAGAAAGAGCTACATTACAATCTTCACATATTACTGAATGGCTATTTGTAGTGCATGAGGATGTCAAGAAGAGAGCATTAGAGTGTTTCTTGGAAACAGCAAAGATTGCACTAAGAGGCAGGAGTAAGAAATTCTCCTACATATTATCTGATAACTCACAGAGAATAATGGATATAGATGGAGATGAATTTGCAGAAGCTGACTATGGTCTTGTGGTAGACAACAGTAATGGTATGCAAGAACTTAATCAGAAACTTGATACCTTAGCACAAGCAGCTCTACAGAATCAAACATTGTCTTTCTCTACTATTATGAAACTGTTTAGCTCATCTTCACTTGCTGAAAAGCAGAGACTTGTTGAGAAGGATGAAAGAAGTATTCAAGAAAGACAGGCTCAAGCTCAGCAACAGCAATTACAGGCACAGCAACAAGAAATTGAGCAAAAAGCACAATTGGAACAAGCTAAGATGCAGCAAGAAGACACTCTTAACCAAAGAGATAATGAGACTAAGATTCTCATTGCCCAAATCAATGCCAGTAACAAAGGTGAGGAAGATGGGGTCATGGAGCCTGAATTTAGTGAAGAAGCTAGGGCAAACCTCCTAGAGAAAATGAGACAATTTGATGAAAGACTCAAATTGGACAGAGAAAAGTTGGCATTTGATAAAGACAAGCACAGAGAAGATAACCAGCTTAAAGACAAGATTAGTCTAAGGCAGGCTAAGAACAGGTCTAATAGCTCAAATAGTACAAAATGAAAATAATTAGAGATATAGTCTGGTCAAGTGATGAGCCTTTAGACAAGAATGTTTTATGGCTAAATAATGGCTTGATTAAGTATTATGGCCCGAATGGGTGGGAAAGCCTCAAGTACTTCTCTATGTTGGAGGATAATATAGTAGGGTCTATTGATGCTGAAACACACAGGATAGCTTTGAGTGGTAGCTTACCACAAGATACATATTACCTAAAGTATGAGGATGAGAAGGGAATAGTACTGGATAATTGGGCTGAGATTTGCCAAATGTCTAACTCCAGTACTTATAATGAACTTATAAAGTTTAATGTAGCTCCTTATGCAGCTCATGCTATAGGTGTGTATAATGCTAAGGGAGTTAGGGTAGGACATATAGAGTTAGGACAATTTAAGCCTAAATATGGTAAAAGACTATTTAGGTTTGGCTTACTAAGTGATGTACATAATAGCTCTGATGAGTCAGCAGAGCCTACAGAAGATATTCAGAGAGCATTGAAGTTCTTCAATGATAAGCAGTCAGTATCATTTACCTGCATATCAGGAGACCTTACCAATAGTGCCTCTGAGAGGGGGTTTAGCATTTATCAGAAGAATGTGCAAGAGAGTTCACCTAATACCCCAGTATATGCTACACCAGGTAATCATGATGCTCAATCTGAATTAAATGTAGAGAGGTGGAAGAAATATACAGGATGTGAACCTACCTATGAGTTTACCCATACTGTAGATGGCATTCCATTCCATTTTATATTTTTAGGTATGTACTATTGGAGCTTAGGCACTGAAGGTAAACCTTATAAGGATGAGGATATAGAATGGTTAGCAGAGAGACTTGAAGCACATAAAGGAGAGAAATGCTTTGTTATAACCCACTTGTTTTTCCCTGATAGAGCAGGAAACCTGTTGGAGATTTACCCACAAGGAAACTGGCTACAGGGAGAACAGTTGACTAAGCTGGAAAATCTCTGCAAGACATATCCTAACACTATATGGTTCAGTGGACATTCCCATTGGAAATGGTATCTGCAAAAGTACCAAGCTACAGAAAATGTCTATCAGAATGAGCAGGAAGGCAGCTATTGTGTTCATGTATCAGGATGTGCAAGCCCTATAGACAGTAATGGGCAGCCTAATACATCAGGTGCTAGAGTAACCAAACCTTTGGAAAGTGAAGGTGCTATAGTTGATGTATATGAGGACTACATTGATATTAGGTGCATGGATTTGAAGAATATGCTGTATCTTCCTATAGCACAATATAGATTAACAATGAAAAATAATACAAGTTATGAGAAATGTAACTATTGTAGAGAGCAATGTTGAACCTAATAAGGAACATCTTTGGTTCTATAATGGAAAGCTGAAGTGGTTTGGACCTAATGGCTGGGAAGATGTATGTGTATGTAAATCCCCAAGTCCTTCATCAACAACTACAACCACTCCTAAGCCTGTGGTAACTACTACAACTACTAGTACTCCTAAGCCTGGTCCTATCCTACCAAATAGTATCAAGCTTACAAATAGGACTAAAGTGTCACTTATTCTAAATAGAGTTAATTGGGTTGATAATGGAACAAGTTCTCCCCCTATTCAACCAAACCAACAGCACATCTTAGTGCATAATGCTAATGATGCTAATAATGATAGTTATATTGAAATATACGTTACACCTGAATCTGATTCATTACTACCATTTAGTTCCTTAAAAATTACTGCTTTTAATAATGAAGGACAAGAATATGATGTGCCATATGAACACTATCAGGATGCTATGGGGACTAACCTTTATAAATTCTCATTTAAGGAATTAATAAATAAAGGAGTTACTGAGGTATTTATATATGGCAGTTTAGAAAATAGTACAACAACTACTACTTCTACTACTTCTACTACTTCTACTACTTCTCCTACATTTAAGCTAATAAATAATACTGGAAATACATTACAAGTAATGGGATATGGATATGTTGAAGGTGGAATAAGCACTGGTATTCCTTATGTTCCAAATGGAGGAAGTGTTCTTTTAGCAAAGATTAGTGAACAAGAAACTATTACGTTGCACTCTCTCTCAAATTATAGGTTGGGCATAATAATTGATGGTGAGGATAAAGGAGAGTTGTCATCATATAATACTTATTATGGTATTCCTAGAAGTATCTTTATAAATGCTAATGAGATTTCAGTATATAGTGTCGGTGCCTAAACTTGGTATTGAATGTTAAATAAGACAATAAAATGGATAGTCATGGGGATAGTGACTGTATTAATTGCCTCTATCTCTATACTAATCCATAATAACAGAGAGTTAAAAAAGGACTTATCAACTGCTACTGCTAATATAAAGGCATATTCTGATGAAAACTCATCATTGAAGAATAGTGCTAGAGTATTTCAACTGACAGTAGAGCAGCTCAGTTACTATAATGATTCCATTTTGCAGAAGATGGATGAGGTCAGGAAGGAGTTAAAAATAAAAGATAAGAACTTAAAGCAAATGCAATATCTTCTATCAGAATCTACTAAAAGAGACACAGTACTTTTTACTGATACAATATTCAAAGATAAAGAGTTAGCATTAGATACTTTGATAGGAGATAAATGGTATAATATAAGATTAGGATTAAAGTATCCTAATCTTATATATACTGAGCCTACTTTTATCAGTGAAAAATATATTATAACTAATAAAAGAAAAGAAACTATTAATCCACCTAAAAAGTTCTTTTTATTTAGGTGGTTTCAAAGAAAACATTGGGTAATGGAAGTATATATAAAGGAGAAGAATCCCTACATAAAAGAAATTAATAATAAATTTGTAGAGATTATAGAATAATGATTGACTTAGGAATATTAATCACTGGAGGTATAGGGATTATTACCACAATAGTCAGTGGATGGACATCATGGTTCTTTGCAAGAAAGAAGTATAATAGTGAAGTTGATAGTAATCTCATAAATAACATGAAAGAATCATTGGACTTTTATGAGAAGCTCTCTACTGATAATAGAGAGAGATTGGAAGAGGTACTAAAAAGAAATACAGAATTAGAGCAGGAGGTGGGGGAGCTAAGGAAACAAATGTTTAACCTTATGAGTTCCATATGTACTGACCTTACCTGCCAGTTAAGGAAAAGAAACCTATTTGATAATAAGAAATGAAAAGAAAAGTAAGCACAATTGGGACTAAGAGAATTGTACAAGGAGACCCTAACCTAGTAACAGAAGATGAAATACTTTTAGTTGAAAAGCCCATTGATTTAGTGGCTGTATCTTTTGTTAATGAATCTAATGAGCAAGTAATACTCAGTTTAACTGATTCAGTTGGGCCTAGGAAAATAAATGTTGAGCTAGACAGGCCAATAGTAGCTAATATGAATATATTGCAAAGTGGTAAATCTAATAAAATTAAGTGTATTTTAGATACCGCTCCTACAGCTGGAAAGAAATTCAATATTAACTCTACAGTGTGCTATGATAATAAAGTATTTGCATCATCAGCTTCTGTCACTGTGGGTCAAGGATTTATTATACCATTACCATCTTTTGAGGTTGGAGCATCAGTTGCAGTTAGAATAACCAATTAATATTAATAACATGGAATTAGTAGTAGACAGAAAATGGAAGAAGCAGAGTTATACAATAAGTAACCTTACTATAGATGGCAAGTGGTTCTGCAATGTACTTGAGGATACAGACAGGGGGTTAGATGATTCTATGTCAATAACAGAGATTAAGAAACTAAAAAAGCCCTCAATTACTGCTATTCCAAGAGGTACTTATGAAGTTACACTAGATGTCATTTCTCCTAGATTCTGTACTAAAACCTTCTACAAGCAAGTATGCAATAGTAAACTACCTAGACTACTTAATGTAAAGGGATTTGAAGGCATACTTATTCATGCTGGTAATACTGACAAAGACTCAGCAGGATGCCTATTAGTAGGTGTCAATAAAGTTAAGGGTCAAGTAATAAACAGCAAAGAAACCTTCAAGGAGCTATATAAACTTCTTAAAGACAAGCATGATAAAGGTGAAAAAATAACAATTAAAATTTTATAATCATGGCAAGAAGAACAGGTAGAGCAAAGCCCATGACTCCTAAAGCAGGAGTTACTAAAACTCATAGGAGATACAGTTGTGGAGGCAAGCTTAAAAAGTAAAGCATTGTATAAGACAGGATTGATACTACTCAAGATAATACCAATGTTGTTGGCATTATGCTGTTTATGTAATTCAATTCTGTCTTATTTTAATTTGGATGTTTGTGTGTTAAGCTATATAGGAGGGATTTCTGTAATTCCATTAGTATTTCTATATTTGGCTTCATACATGTTTAGATTCTGTGAGTATCACAGAATGTTCTTACATTATATAGTAGTAACTTGGGTGATTAATATTTATGATTATTACTATATACTGCCTCTAAGCAATCTGAACTACTTATGCCTGCAAATGATAATAGCAGGTATTTCATTGTTTATAATATTATACCTATATGTTAAGAGTCATAAGAAGTCTACTGTTAAAGATAGTAGATGATATTGATGCAGGTAATTCAAATATATCTGAGGGAGAAGCTATAGAAATAGTAGATAGCTTAAAGAGGTTTACTGACAAGGAGAAGAGATTAAGCATGAAATAGGCTTCAAAGAATTATCATGGGACAAGAAAACTCTTGATGAGTTTATAAGAAGGAATAAAATAAGAAAGGAGAAAGTATGATAGCCCAAAAGAAAATAACAATCCCTATATTTAACTATAAGCTGACAATAGTTATATTTGATAAGTGGAAGGAATGTGATAAGTTTTTGCCTGCTGATGAAATGGAAATAGAAGCAAATGCAATCACTATACATAATTATGGTGCATCTCTTGTAGCTGTAAATGCCAAGAGGGGAAGTAGTATTGCCCATGAGTCAGAGCATATTAAGAATGCTATATGGAGATATATAGGATATGAACCACAAAGGGATAATGATGAAGTTGATGCCTATCTCCTTACTTACATATACAATAAAATAACAGATGTTTTCTATAAACATGATAAAGCAGCCAATTAGGACTGCTTTTTTTTTTGTTTTGAACTTAGCAACATACTACTAAGCTAAAGCCCTGTATATCAATATGATATGTGGGGCTTTAGCATTGATAGGCATCCTGAGAAATATTACTTACCTTTGTACCTGTAAGCTTACAATAAGAGAGTAAAACAATAACTAATTTCAAAAATTGCTACTATGGAAATAATTGAGAAGCAAGTAGAAAAGGTATGGGTGGTATGAGTGAGCATGAGTTCATGGATAAGTTCAGGGAATTTATGAACAAGTATAGAAGAAACTCTATGAGACATGGTAGAGAAGAAGACTTCATACCATTTGATGATGACTTCTATATGAGAAGACATAATAGACCTGATGAGTTCATGGATATGTTTGACTCAAGAAATGAAAGACTCTCAGACAGATTTAGAGACCACATGAGAAGTGATGATATGGATAGAGCCATGAAATATATGAGAGACTCTATGTCTAGAGGAGACCACTTCAGTGAATCTGAAGCAGAGTATCTTGTATCTAAAATGTATCACACTGAGAATGGTAGAAAATATAGTGGAGAGAAGTTTGATATGCACAAGGCTAAGGAAGTTTGTGAAAGATATAGGGGAATACTCCCAACATCTGTAACAGCTGCTGATGTATATGTAGCTATCAACTCTCAATACCATGATTATGCTGAATTGTTTAGGAGTTGGTTTACAGATGGTATAGAGCAGAGAGTGATTGAATCTGCCATAGTGTTCTGGTTTAAGGATGCTGACTGTAAGTCTGAGAATAAGATAGTAGAATATTTTAGGGAACACTGATTTGATTGGGTGGGGATAATACCTCACCCTTTCTTTTTGTCTAATTTGCAAGTATTTTATTTATACCTTTGAAAGCAATTTATTTACTATATTGTGGGCAAACAAAATTTTATCTATCTTTGCACCTGTTTAAGATAACACTAAGACGAGAAGTATATGGAAGAAGAACTTAGCGTAGATAACATCTTAGGAGCAGAGGAAATAGATAATCTGTTTGTAGAAGATGATGCACAGGAGACTCCACCTCCTAGTAAAGATGATGGAGAAGATGGTTCTGAAAAGAAACCTGATAGCAAAGATAAAGATGAAACTACTGAGGTTAATGTAGATACTTTATTTACTGAACCAGAGAGCGTAGGTAGTGGAAAAGAAAATACAGAGGAAAAGGAAGATACCACCCCTAAAGGGGATGGCACTTCTCCCAAAAACTTCTACTCTTCCATTGCCAAAGCCTTGAAGGAGGAAGGTATCTTCCCTGACCTTGATGATGAGTCTTATTCTAAGATTAAAGAGCCTGAAGACTTCAGAGACTTAATTGAGCAGCAAATAAAAGCTGGTCTTGATGAGAGACAGAAAAGAATTGATGAAGCCTTGAATGCTGGAGTTGAACCTACAGAGATTAGAAGGTATGAGAATACTATGAACTTCCTTGATTCTATTAAGGAAGAGAATATTTCTGATGAAGGAGATAAGGGTGAAAATCTTAGAAAGAACTTAATTTATCAAGATTTTATCAATAGAGGTTATAGTAAGGAGAGAGCTGCAAGAGAGGTGCAAAAGTCTTTCAATGCTGGTACTGATATTGATGATGCAAAAGAGGCTTTGCAAAGCAATATTGACTACTTCAGAGATAAGTATAATGAGCTTGTTAATGATGCTAAGTCAGAAGCAGAACAGGATGAGAAAGAAAGGAAAGAACAGGCTGAAAAACTGAAGACATCTATCCTTAATGATAAGGAAGTCTTTGGTGATTTATCCGTGGATAAATCCACTAGACAAAGGATATATGATAATATATCAAAGCCTGTTTATAAAGACCCTGAAACTGGGGAATACTACACTGCTATTCAAAAGTATGAAATGGATAACAGAGTAGATTTCCTAAAGAATATAGGTCTAATCTTTACACTAACTGATGGCTTTAAGAATCTTGATGGTTTAGTGAAAGGTAAAGTAAAGAAAGAAGTAAAGAAAGGTCTTAGAGAGCTGGAAAATACTCTTAACAACACTGCAAGAACCTCAGATGGTAATCTGAAATATGTAAGTGGAGTTGATGAGGACCCTGAATCCTTTATTGGGAAGGGGTGGAAGTTAGATGTCTAAGCCTAGAGATGTAAACTAAATAACTGATAAATTAAATTATTTTATGGCTGGAAAATTAGGTAAGTTTCAAATGGTAGGCTTCCAACACTGGAAGGGACTTACTAAGGAAAACCACCTTGGTTCTATCTTTCAGTTAGCTCCACAGAAGGCTACAAACCTAATGGTGCAACTGTTGGCTTACTACAGAGGAAAGACCCTTGACACATTCCTAAACCAATTCCCAACAAGAGAATTTGATGAAGACAATGAGTACTACTGGGATGTTATTGGTTCTTCAAGAAGAAACATTCCTCTTGTAGAGGCAAGAGATGAAAATGGTACACCTATAACTGATGATTCAGGAATGGTGGGTGTAGGTACTGCACCTTTCTACTTAGTATTCCCTGAGGACTGGTTTGCTGATGGTGAGTACATTGTAGGTAATCTGAATGAAATCTATCAATTCAGAATCCTCGGAGACCCAAGAACGGAAGGTACTAATGCAGTCTACAAGGTAGAGCTTGCTGGAGGTAACACATTAGGTGTTCCTGCTGAAAGATTGCTTGCAGGTGAAAGATTCTCAGTTGAGGCTGCATTTGTTGAGAAGGAACTTTCAAGAAAGGTTGGTGATGTAAGATTTACAAGCCCTGTTTCTATTAGAAATGAGTGGTCTGTAATCAGAATCCAACACAAGGTCCCGGGCTCTATGCTGAATAAGAAGCTGGCTGTTGGTATTCCTATCACTAAGGAAACAGAGGGTAGATACACTAAGTCAGTTGCTACAATGTGGATGCACAATGTAGACTGGGAAGTAGAACAGCAATTCTCTGAGTACAAGAACAATGCCCTTGCTTTTGGTAGAAGCAATAGAAATCAGAATGGTGAGTACATGAACTTTGGTAAGTCAGGTAATGCTATTAAGACAGGTGCTGGCTTATTTGAGCAAATGGAAGTTGCTAATACTATGTATTACAACACATTTAGCTTGAAGCTGCTTGAGGATGCACTATATGAGCTAAGTGCTGCTAAGTTGGACTTTGGTGACAGATACTTCCTCATTAAGACTGGTGAAAGAGGTGCCACCCAATTCCATAAGGAAGTACTTAAGACTGTATCAGGTTGGACTCAGTTTGTTCTTGATAACAACTCTATTGGAGTTGTACAGAAGACTCAATCACAGCTTCACCAGAACTCACTAAGTGCTGGTTTCCAATTTGTAGAATACAAAGCTCCTAATGGAGTAAGGGTTAAGATTGATGTAGACCCATTCTATGATGACCCAGTAAGAAACAAGATTCTCCATCCAAATGGAGGTGTTGCCTTCTCTTACAGATATGATATTATGTACATTGGTACTATGGACCAACCTAATATCTTTAAGTGTAAGATTAAGGGTGATAATGAATACAGAGGTTATCAATGGGGTCTAAGAAACCCATTCACAGGTCAAAAGGGTAATCCTTATATGTCATTTGATGAGGATTCTGCTGTAATCCACAGAATGGCTACTCTTGGTATCTGTGTTCTTGACCCAACAAGAACTATGTCACTAATCCCTGCTATTTTACAGGGCTAATGATAATTCTAAAGGGGAGAGGAGGTTACTCTCCTTCTCCCCTTTCTTTTTATAAACTAGGAGAAGTTATGGCAAAAGAAAAGATGGAAGAGAAGGTAGACTATACAGCACCTGATTTTGACTTGGATAGTGCTGATATGGAAACACCTTTACAAGAAGTAAAGGGCAATAAAGTTGACCCTGAAAGACCTAAGAGGTCTAGAAAAATTGAAGAACCCTCAGACCAAGTAGTCAGCTGTTTGAGGAATGAGAGAATTATTGTAAGACATGTACCTAAACTGACAGGTATGTGGGGTAATAACCCTAAGCATATCCTTGCAGGAGGTATGGCAGAAGGAGCTAGCAGAACCTTTGTAGTTCCTAGACTATCTTCAGGTATGTTTGTCAATGTCCTTACAGATAAGGAAAAGGCATTCCTTGAAGAGATTATGGGACTAGAGTATAATGCTTTGAGTATTTACAAGAAGGTAGATAACTTTTGGGATGATAGCAATGAGAATGGAATCAACAAAGTTAGACTAACTAAGCAAGATAACTACTTCAACCTATCTGACCCAGAAGACTATATTAGATATAAAATACTGCTGGCTAATAAGGATTACATTGCTCCTTCATTGCAGGCACTGCAAGATACTCCAAAAGCTACTTACCAGTTTGTTATTATCTCAGAAGGAGAGGAAACTAAGACTGCCAAGAGTAATATGAGTGCTACAATGAGATGCTACAAGGAGTTTGGAAAAATTGAGGATGATTTTGATACTCTGAGGGTTATTGTAGAAACAATTGATGGCAGACCTACATCTAAGACTGCTAAGTTAGAGTTCTTGCAGACTAAGGTTAATGAGCTTATACAGCATGACAGTAAGATATTCTTGAGAGTAATTACTGACCCAATGCTTCCTACAAAGGTTCTTATTAAGAAGGCTATAGAAGCTGGCTTAATTTCCAACAGGGGTAATTACCTGTATTTGAGAGCTGACAATTCTCCTCTGTGTGAGGCAAATGAAGAGCCTACTCTTAATATAGCAGCTAAGTACTTGAACTCTCCTAAGCATCAAGAAGTAAAGTTTGCATTGGAGGCTAAACTAAAGTAATATGACTATACAGGAATTTTCAAATGAGTTTGATGTTCTGTACAACAATATAATGTCTAACCAAGCTCCAGGCTTAGATGAATATGAGAAGTCAGTCTTCCTAACTAAGGCTCAGAGTGAGATTATTAAGAACTACTTTAATCCTAAAGGTAATAAGTATCAGGAGGGTTTTGATGGTTCTCAAAAGAGGCAAGTGGACTTCTCTAAACTTATGAAGACCTATGCTTCCTCTGGTACTGCTCCTACTCCTACATCATTCTTTGGAAATGTAACTGGTGCATACAAGATTACTTGGCCTGATGATGTTTTTGTGGTAGTAAATGAGGTTGTAGATGTTACAAAGAAAGGTGATAATAGGAAATACAGATTACAGGTCATACCTATAAAGTATGATGAATATCTTAGAGTATCATCTAAGCCTTACAAACAACCTTTGAAGAATCAGGCATGGAGAATAATCAATGGGGAAAATGACATTAATTTGATTGTAGGACATCTTAATAGTGTTAGCCCTGATGGCTATCACATAAGATATGTTAAGCACCCTAAGCCTATTATACTTGAAAGTCTTGTTGGAAGTGACTTGTCAATCAATAAGGAAACAAATGAAATGGGTTGTGAACTAGACCCTGAGATACATCCTGAGATACTACAGAGGGCAGTAGAGCTAGCTAGAGCTGCTTATGCAGGAGACCTAAAAAGTGATGTTGAATTAGGACAAAGAAGTGAATAATGACTACTGAAGAATTTTCTAATGAGTTTGATGCCTTACTGAATAGCTACTCTACAGCAGAGGAAACCCCTAATACCATTGAGCTAGATGAATATGAGAAGTCAGTCTTTCTCACCAAAGCACAAGAAGATGTGGTAATAGATATGTACAATGGTAAGAATACATTTGGAGACTCATTTGAGAAGACTGAAGAAGTCAGAAGATACTTGAGCAGCCTAATTAAAACTTACACTACCTCTATTAAGGAAACTACATATAAGGGGCTATCCAAGCACTCAGTATTCTTTAAGCTGCCTAAGGACTTATGGTTTATAACCTATGAGGCAGTTGATTTGAAAGATGATAGATTAGGGTGCAAGAGTGGAGAAGATGTTTGTGTAACTCCTGTTACACAGGATGAATATCATAGGATAAGGAAAAATCCATTTAGGGGTCCTAATGAAAGGAGAGCCTTAAGACTTGACCTTAATAAAGAGGCAGTTGAAATAGTTTCAAAGTATAATGTGGCTAGTTATCTTGTTAGATACCTTTCAAGACCAAACCCAATTATACTGAATGACTTACCAAATGATTTATCAATCAATGGTATCAATAAAAAAACAGAATGTGGACTGAACCCTGTAATACATAGAGCAATACTTGAGAGAGCAGTTAAGCTTGCCACCATAAGTAGGGTTCCAAGTGCAGGAAAATAAAATCTATTGTATAATTTAATTTCAAATTAAAATGGCGACATTTAGTGTAAATCAAGTAAGACAACTTTATGTAGCAACATCATTAAAGACTCCTCATGTACTTGCTTCAGATGCTGCTGGTTCTATTGCAGTAAAGAATGATACTGTCAAGAGCCATCTGTATTTTGAGTACAAGGGTGCTGATAACTTAATGAGAAGTGACCTAATTGACACAAAGAATATCCTTTACGCAAAGGCTACTGATGCAACTGCTATGGCACATAACCTTAAGTCAGTAACTGTAGCTCTTGATTCAAATGTCAATGGTGGTGCTCCTGTTGCAGGACAGGATTACATCCTAAGAATTGCATTCAAGCAATATGTAGGTATGTCTGATGAAGACCAGTACTTCAAGTATGGCATGGTACATGCTTATGCTGGTATGAGTGCAAGTGAGTTCTACAAGGCTCTTGCAGTTTCCCTAGCTAAGAACTTCAGCAGAGAGATAGTTCCTCTTATCAAGATTGAGATTAAGACTGCCTCTGCAACTACAGAGGTAACTCCTACAACTAAGGTAGCAGACCTCAAAGATACTTACACTGGAGTAGTTGTTACTGAAGTTGAGCAACCTTGGAGACTTGGAGTTATGGCACAGACTCCTGTTTACTTCACAGTACAATCAGTACCTGTTACAGTAAATGGTGATGAAAGATATTGGGCTACTCTAACAGAAAGTACAAGTGGTTCTATTGGTAATGGTAAGACTATTGCAGACCTTGAATACTTCTGTATGGGTGAGAGAGGAGACCAGTATAGACAAATTGGCTGGCCTAATAATATCCCAACTACTTATCTTGTAGACCCAACTAAGACATACTGTGTATTTGATATTCACTATGCTTATGTTGGCAGTAATGAATCAGTACAAAAGTCTGAAAAGACTATTACAATTGTATGTGCTGACAAGGCAGAACTTAATAAGGTAATTACAGCCTTCAACACTGCTACAGGTCTTAGTGTTGCAACTCTCTAACTTAGAGACATAAAAGGGTGAGGGTTTTTTAACCTTCACCCTTATTTCTTTTAATCAAAGAACTTGATATGGTAGAATTTAATAAATTATTTGTTATCCCCTATAATAAGGGAATCTATATAGATTGTTCTGTATTGGATATGCCATACTTTAAGAATGTCTATATAGATAAGATAGTAATAGATACACAAGATACCTTTAACAAGGATGGAGTAAGTAAATATCCAGTGTACTCTTGCACTGTCTCTGGCAATCAGAAAAGAGTGCAAATGACTATCAAGAACATGGATTTATTAGTTCCTACTATGGAAGGTAACATGTTCTTTGTGTATGTGATTACAAAAGGAGTTCCTTCTTGTGATGTGCCTTGTGGTTTAGACTCTCCTATTACTTTAGGAGTTGGAGTAGATGCTTATTCCATTTATAGAAAGGCTTTGAAATACCTTAGTGAGACCTATCACAAGTGTGATATTCCAAGAGCCTTCATTGACTTTATCCTAAGATATAAAGCATTCCAAATCTGTCTTAAAACTAGGGACTATCCATTAGCCATAACATATTGGAAGAAGTTTACCAACTCCATTAGTGTTAAACCTAATAATGGATGTGGATGCAATGGATGAGTTAATGTATGATACTTTAATAAGATACTTCAAGACCTTAGCTCACACAGGCTACAAGAGCTATGACGTAGTATTCAAGATGCTTGTCATGGACTTCATTTATGAAATCACTCACACTGAGCTAAGATATTATATAACAAACAAAGATATTAAACTGATGCAAGATTTATTATACCAACTTTTTGGTTCCACTTGTGAAATATCTTTCCCAACTAATAATAGACCTTGCTGTGTATGTGTATGTTGTAATGGGGAGGGTACTACTCCTCCACCTGTGGTTGTGCCAACTACAACAACTACATCTACTAAACCCCCTGTTGGGCCTACTTATCTGATACTTAGTTCTACAGTAGCTAATACTGCTTATGTAGACTATGAACTAGTTGAAATGTGGACTCCAATAAAGGTAGAAGTAGGCAGCAGAGTTACTATAATGGCTCAAAATGTAAGTGGATATACTTTCAAGGGCTTTTATGTAGCAGGGTCTTTAATTAGTAGTAATAATACTTTACAATACACTATACCTTCAACAGGAACTAACACCATAGAGCTTAGGTATAAAGAAGAGGAGGGAAGTACAACCACAACAACTACTACTACATCTACTACATCTACAACTAGCACTACAACTAGTACACAACCTCCTGTTAAAACACCAACTGTAGTTTTTGAGCATGACCCTAAGACTGCATATACTATTACATATAATGGTAGTGATAGACTAACTGTATCTGACTTAGAAGATGGAAAGATTAAACTTAATTTCCCAGCAGGTGTAACTAGCTTGCAATTTACGATAAATAGTATTGTATGTGCTAATTCAAACTATGAGTGTAAGGAGGTAAGACAAGATAGATTAACACACTCTTTACCATACTCTACCAATGTATCAGCTAATCAGTATATTACAATAACTCCAGTTATTACAGATTCTGAACCAACAACTACTACTACAACAACTAGTAGTACTACATCTACCCTTCCACCTGGTCCCCCTGCTGGAGGTAATAATGTCTATTATGGTGTAGTAAAAGATTATATGCCTCCCCTTGATTTTGTAAACACTCCTATAGGTACTCTAATGAAGAGGGAAGGTACAAAGTCAAAAGCCATAACAGGTACTAATGTAAATGAGTTTGCTATACCACAGAATGGGTATTATACATATCTGATAGTTCCTGTGAATAAGGTAGAGTTGAAATATGCAGCCTTTACATCAGGTGGAATAACTACTGTATGTTATGATAGTACTAAGGAAAATATCCCTAATGACACAAATAATGGTATTTTCTTCTCTAAGTACACAAGAGGAGGAGTAAATGCTAATAAGGGTGGAGCTTATAATGGTATAAACTATGATGTATATTTCGTCTATAACAACTATGGTGGTGCTCCTGAACTCATAAATGTTAAAGCTAAAAATAAATAAAAATGGCAGTAACTATAAGTGATATTGTAAATTTCACTGGAAATGATAGTGTATTTAATCCTTATCCACAAATGGATAAGAGATATGGACCATATGATAGTGTAAGTGCAGCCCTAACTGCACTTACCACATCTAAAAGATGTGTGGGATTAACTATCGGTGTCAAAAGTGGTAATTCTATTACTGAGTACTGGTTTAAGGATGGGGTATCAGACTATAACCTAGTTGAGAAAGCTGATAATGCTTATCAAAATTATAAGTCTAATAGTGGTAATAAAACAAAAGATGACTTCTATTCTACACTAACAAAAATTGTAGACACTTCTACATATGTTATTCTCCATGCTAATGTAGATAGTGTTAAGGTAGAAGTTAATCTATCTGATGGAGAAGTTGTTGAAATAGGTAGTAGTTCTACTACATCAACTACTAGTACTACATCTACTCAACCACCAGGTCAGCTAGCATATCTACAATTAGATACTAAAGACTTGGATGTGAGTCTGCCTGAAGACTCAAGAACAGTTAATGTAAAGGTCTCTAATGGAGGAGGTAGTAATTCTTTTGTTTTAAATGGAGATACAATTCACCATTCCTATTCAGGCTTGGGAGGTACAATAGGCAGCAAAGTTACCCTTAGCCTTCCTCTTTCTACTTATGAGCAGGTTGTTGGATTCTATGATAGTAAGACAGGTGAATTGCTATCAAATGAGCAAGAATATAAATTTGACACTCCATCTGATGGTATGTCATATATAACTATTAAGTTTAAGGATTCTAATCCTACAACCTCTAATAACTAGTACAGAAGTTTCAATTTCTAAAGAAAAAAAAAATATGGCACAAATCAGACAAAGACAGGTAAAAGTTCAAGTTACCTCTGCTGACCCTGCATTTAAAGTGTTTAAGGGTATATATGCAGACTCAGGATATAATACCATACTTACCAGCGACAAGACCTATGATTTTAAGTTGAATGCTGGACAGACTAAAGAGTTGTATATCAGATACACTCAAGAGCCTGTTACTATTACATTTAAGAGTAATCCCAATTGGGCCTATCAAGTTAGCGGAAGTTTTGGCACTGTAACAGTTAATAATGGAGATGTTGTAAAAACTGTTGAGTTTCCGACAGATACCACTTCTGATATTGTTATAGGATTTAATGCTGCGGCACCAAACAATACTGAAAATTGGATAATCAATGCTATAAAGATAAATGGAAGTGCACACGCATTACCATATAGTATGGAACATGTAACACCAGGCACTAATATTACCTTTGAGGTAGAAATGGGTCTCGTAACTACTACAACTACTACTACATCTACAACTACTACAACTTCAACTCCTGCACCAGCAGTACTTAAGTTACAATCTAATGTGGCAAATACTAAAGTAGTAATGACAGGTAAGGGTCTTAGTCCAGAATCTCAAGAACTCCCCTTACCAAATACTTCTAAAATAAGTATTAATATAGATATGAATAATGCTCCTTTAGTGGATGCCTAATACATAATAAAATAGTAGGTACTGTGTAATATCAGTACCTACTTTATTAAAAATCTTATCAGTATGATTCCCAAAATAATACATTATTGCTGGTTCAGCAAAGACAAAAATAAGGAATTACCCAAAGCAGTTCAGAGAAGTATTGAATCATGGAAGAGGATTCTGCCAGATTATGAGATAAGATTATGGAATGAAGAGACTTTTGATGTTAATTCTGTTCCTTGGACAAAAGAATGCTATGAAAGTGGCATTGCCTCTTATGCCTATTTGGCAGACTATATAAGATTCTACGCTCTATATAACTATGGTGGCATATATCTTGATGCAGACCAATTGGTTACTAAATCCCTAGACCCATTCCTAGACAACAAGATGTTTGTAGGAATGATAAACCCTGGTGAAATAGGATGGTGTGTTATAGGTGCTGAAAAGGGCAATTCTACAATAAAACATCTTTTAGATTCTTATGATAGGCATTATATAAATAGAGATGGTACTCTAAATTGTAAGAATATTAACTATACAGGAAGTGATACATTAAGGGAACTATTTAATTTTAATCCTGATGTAAATCTGTTACAAAAGTTTGATGGACTTACTATTTATCCTAAGATGTATTTCTACCCCGTAGATGAATTTCATCCTACTGAGGACACTCATGCTATTCATCTAGGCATGACTTCCCACTATAAGATGATTTCAGTTGTTATGCCTGTATATAATGGTGAAACATATCTTAGGGAGTGTATAGATAGTGTACTTGCACAAACTTTTACTGACTTTGAATTTATCATTGTTGATGATGGTTCAACAGATAATACAGAGAATATAATTAAATCCTATACAGATGATAGGATTGTCTATATAAAGAAGCAGCATGATGGTATATCAGAAGCACTTAACTTAGGTATTAGAAGAGCTATTGGAATCTATATAGCTAGGATGGATGCTGATGATATGATGTACCCTGACAGACTTGAATATCAGTTTAATTGGATGCAGGAGCATCCTGATGTAGATATTATGGGTGCTGGATTTGAATGGGGTAATGGGAAAGCAGTTAAAGAATACTTCCAACCTGGGCCAAGTGAGGTTATAAGAGAGCATTTGGACCATTATAATTGCATAGGACATCCTACAGTTATGATGAGAAAATCTTCACTATTAAAACTTCCTTTCTGGTATGAAAAGATATTTGATGGTGCTGAAGACCAAAAGCTGTGGATAACTGCTGTTACTCATGGATTGAAGATATTCAATGTTCCTAAAGTAGTAAACTATTACAGACAGCATGATAAACAGGTTACAATGAGTCCAAGCCCCTTTGATGGTGCCACCATGATTCAGAATGCTTATTGCCATGCTAATGTAGGTAATGGAGACCATATTAAGGGAAGCAATAGTAAATTAACTGTAATTATTCCCTTCCAAAATGAAGGATATGAAGTAGAGAAAACTGTTACTTCTGTAAGAGCTACAGCCAAGGATGTGAAGATTATACTCATTGATGATAATAGTAATGATGGATATGACTACAAGAAAGTAGCTGAAATCTTTGGATGTGACTACTATAGGAATGATACTAATCTAGGTGTAGCAGGTTCTAGAAACTTTGGTGTATTCCATTGCACTACTCCTTACTTTGTATTACTTGATGCCCATATGAGATTTTATGAGTTTGATTGGGATGAGAGACTGGTAAGTCTTCTTGATGAAAACCCTAACAGACTGATAACCTCTAATACTGTCTACTTTGGCAGAGATGAATATGGAATTTATAGTAATGAAGATGGACATATAGGAAGAAAGAGTTTTGGTACTTATGCCTCATTTGTTAATATGACAGAGGCTGGATGGGAATACACAGCTAAATGGACAGATAAACTACTAGACCAAAATCCTGATGCAGAAGTAGTTCCCTGCTCTTGTGTATTAGGAGCAGTATATGCTTCAAGTACAGAATGGTGGTTTAAGATTGGAGGTCTTACTGGTCTTATAAAGTATGGATTAGATGAGCCTCTAATGTCTATCAAGACATGGCTTGCAGGAGGTGAAGTTCTTCTTATCAAGAATTGGGGAGTAGGACACCTTTACAGAGAAAGAGGTAATTATGCAGTAACTAGTACACAGGTAGACCATAATCAGTTATACCTCATACATTTATTCTCTTCTGATGAAGAGATTCCTATATATGAGGAACATCTTAGAAAGAGAATTGGGGATGCAGCATTTAATAATGCTAAAGATATGTTGATGCAAGACTATAATAAGTTAGTTAGCTTTAAGAAGTATTTCTTCACTAAAGTTGCAAAGCATGACATGAGCTATTTCCTTGAATTGAATGCTAAGGTATCCTGTTAATAAAATTTTGTAAGAACAATAACTAAAACAATAAAGTTCTTGTGGCATTGATAAATTCTTAGTATCTTTGCCACAAGAACTTTTTAATATGTATCAATATGAGAACATATAGACAACTAGTGTACTTAGTATTAGATGAATTGAAACTTATAAGTGATGATTCACTTTTTACTGAAGACCATATTATATTCTTGCTAAATAAGTATAGAGCTTTTCTCTTAAAACAAAGATACTCTGATGTAAGGAAGGAAATTCCTTTATCTAATTATCAGACTTTATGCTTGAGTCTTGAAGAGCACGAAGGGATAGAGGGACTGCCTTGTGAAGGTACCTATATGAGAAGTACTAAGAAGATACCTGAGACTATGAATATAGGGCAATCTAGGGTACATTCAGATGACTACTTCAATGGGGAGATAACTTATGTATCTAGAGATAGGCTGAGATATATAGGTCATAATAAATGGCTACAGAATATAGTCTATGCTGCTAAAGGACCTGATGGCTATCTATACCTGAAGTCTTCAAATCCGCAGCTTTACTACTTGGAGGAAATAAAGTTTACTGGAGTATTTAGTGATGCAGAAGGAGCCTCAGAATTGGAGTGTGAACAATCAGAGAGCTGTGATATTCTTGACAAGGAGTTTCCTCTTGAAGATGCAATAATTCCACCTCTGATAGAGCTAGTGGTAAAGGAACTCTCAGGAGCTATATATAAGCCTGAAGATTCTGAGAACAATGCTATGGATGACTTGGCTAACCTAGCTAACTTCATAGCAAGGAATGCTAAATCAAACTTACAGAAGCAAATTGAATCTTAATGACTAGAGAAGAACTTCTTAAATTAAATGAGCCTAGAGTTCATAAAGTGAACAAGTCATTGGGAGTATATGATGCTTATAAGTGGCTTAGAAAGAGACAATGGGCTGATATAGGCCAAAGACTTACTGAGCATGAGTTTTATAGTATAATTAGGAAGATGAACAATGAGCTTGCTTTCAACCTATCTACAGGAGGAGATATAAAACTTCCTCATAGGATGGGCACTATAGAACTTAGAAAGATAAGTACCTATGTTGATTTCAAGGATGGGAGGTTACACAGTAACCTTCCAATAGATTGGGATAGAACACTTAAATTATGGTGTGAAGATGAGGAAGCCTATAAGAGTAGAACACTCATTAAAATGGAGGAAAAAGAGATTTTCAAGGTTCATTACAACAAGGCTAAGGCAGACTATACAAACAAGTCTTTCTACCAATTCAATGCCAATAGAGAACTAAAGAAAGCTCTTAAAAAGAATATTAAAGAAGGTAGAATAGATGCCTTCCTATTAAATAAGAAATAATATGAGTTGGAATGATTTATCCATGAAAGATAGAGCCTCCTATATAAAATTAGGAATTGAAAATGGTATTACAGACTTAGATATAATTAGGGAGGTTTATAATAAATTTGCTGAGGGAGGAAAGATAGGTCCAACCTATAATAAACAGAAAAAAAGATGGTTTAATTCTCGTGGTCAACAGTTACTATTAGGTAGGGGTTATTGGAGTGAAGGGGCTGAAAGATATGTACAATATAATTCAGATGGTACAATAACAAAATTCACAAAAGAACAGTGGGCTAATAAATTAAATGATAATCCAGGAACTTGGAGACAATTACCAGATTATGATAAGACTAAAGTAGGTCAACTTATAAATTTTGTAGAGAATAAAGATAGTATAGGTTTTGATAAAAATACAAGAAGATGGTATAGACCTACTAAGCCTGGGTATGACAGGAATAACTTAGGCATGGGTGTGGATATAAATAAGAATCCCCTCATACAAGGAAAAGTAAAAAAAGATTCTAAAGGAAGAGAATATATTACAGAGGAAGATGAAAGGGAAGCAAGGTATAAATCTATACAAGATGCTTCTAGAGTTTATGAAAACAATAGATTACCACATCTTTTTGAAACACTTAATACTAATGAAACCCCATCAAATGATGTAAGAAATCATATTATAAGTGCTATTTATAATATGGGAAGTGGCAGAGTGTCTAATTCATTATTTAGCAATAAAGAAGATATGAAAGCTATGTATGGTTCTCCATTCTCTTTTATAAAAGACAATATAGGAAAATATTATAATCAATATGGTATTGGGTCTAGAATAAATAATGAATTAAAGTTTTATGAATCTAATAAAAAGTCTTTAGGAGGTAACTTATATGGAAATGAAGGTAACAAGTCTAGATATAAGTCATCAAGCAATATTAGAAAACAAATATCTACTTGGGAAGGAGCAACTATGAAAACAAATACTCCATTTGATGAAATGGATACTATGTTTAATCAAGTACTTCCTAAAGGTGCTTTAGAGAAACTAAGTCAAGAGCAATTAGATGGATTATATAGTTTTGCTTATAATGTTGGAACAGGAAGATTTAAGACAAGAACTGCTCCTACATTAAGTAAATATTTAGCAGGACAAGCAACTCTTCAAGATGTACAAAATACTATGTGGGCTGCTAAAGATAGTAAACTTAGAGGACTAGCTAATAGAAGAAAGAAAGAAAGGTCTATGCTTGGGGATTATGTTCCTGTACAAGAGACTATTTCAATGACTACTCCTTTAGCTACCCCTTTAGATATAACTCCAGTAGCTCAACCTATTATAAAAAGTAATCCAGTAATACAAGACAACATTGAAACCCTTCCACTAGCATTTAATATTGAAAGTCAGGAAGAGTCTGATTATACTCCTGGGTTCTTTGACTATGTAAACTATATAAATCAGATAAGACAACCAAAACAAAGAGATAGAAGAATATGGTTAACTATATAAGTATTAGACAAGTATTAGATGATTTATTAGACCATCCTTTGTTACAAGATTTATCTCTTGAAAGGGCTGTAAATTATGCTATACACTTTATACAAATTGTAGGAGTTCCTAATGAGTTTGAAGAAAAGACAGCCTTGATTGATATAAAGGATTATAGGGGGTGCCTACCTTGTGATTACTATGATATGATACAGGTAAGAACTTATAAGGAGGGAGAGTATTGTCCTAGAGTATTTAGATATACTACAGATAGTTTCCATCATAGTCCTAAGAAAGGAGATTCAGATACTTGGGATTTAACTTATAAGTTACAAAATAGTATTATTTATACTTCTATTAAAGAGGGTACTATAGAGATAGCTTATCATGCAATTAAAGTTGATAAAGAAGGCTATCCTATGATACCTGAAAATAGTAGCTTTATACAAGCATTAGAACTTTATATCAAGAAAAAAGTATTTACTATTCTTTTTGACCAAGGTAAAATTAATAATGCAGTATTACAGAATACTCAGCAAGAATATGCTTGGGCAGTTGGCCAAGCTCAAAGAGATTTAACTATGCCTACTATAGACCAAATGGAATCCATCAGTAATATGTGGACTCAGTTATTGCAAAGAAATAATGAGCATAGTAAAGGCATGAAACCATTGGGAAGAAGAGAATATATTAAACTACAATAACTATGCAAAAGAAACAAGTATCCATAATGCCTAAGAGTATGCAGCAGGATTTGGCAGTTAGCCAATTTCCTGCTGATGCTGCATATGCCATTAGGAACATGAGGGTAGTCACTACTGGTGATGATACCTCATTATGTCTTGTCAATGAGAAAAGCAATTCCGAAGTACTCACAATACAAGGTACTGTTATTGGCACTCAAGTAATCAATAACTATGCTATCCTATTTGTAACTGGTTTAGGAGAAGATAAGCCAGATGCAATTTATAAGATAGCAAGTGTTGATGGTAAACTACAGAAGGAGTCTGAGTTATATAGAGGAAATTTAGACTTTGATACTGGCCATCCTATAGAAAGTATAGGCATATATGAGAATGAAGAGATTCAGAAAGTATATTGGGTAGATGGTAAGAATCAGCCCAGACTAATAAATATATGTAATAGCTATAACGAAGGAAATGATACTCAATTTGATTTCATTCCCGAAATAGTAGGTGATAGCGAAGTTTCTCCTATACAGTTGGAAGTGAGTATAGCATCTGGAGTTAATGCTGTATTTGATGGTGGTGTAGTGCAATATGCAGTTGCTTACTTTAATAAGCATGGTCAAGAAACTCCTACAATATATCAGTCTGCACTATATTATACCTCTGATAATGGCAGGGGGTTAAACCCTGATGGTTCACAGAAGTCAGCATCTGCATTTAAGCTAGTAATCAAGAATCTTAGTAATAGTTTTGATTATTGTAGAATTTATAGAATAATGAGAACCTCTATAGATGCTACTCCCTCTGTGGAATGTATAGGAGATTTCAAAACTGAGTCAAGTTATGAGGAAGAGTATTCTGTATTTTCATTGACAAATAATGTAAACAATCCTTTTTTATTAAGGTATGGTGATAATGATTTGTCTATTAGTTCAGGTCTTATTGATGGTATATTGGGACTAGGGCAAGAGTCTAAAGTGTACAGAGGTACAGATTTAATAACACAGCAATATGATTGTGCTATAGTAAACCCAAGAGTACAACTAGGTAGTAGCCCAATAGATGTTGATACAAATGAGCCTTTCTATATAACAGATAGGAGCACAGGTATAACATATACTATACCAGCCAATAAGTCTGCAAAGATGCTATGGCCAACTATTACTAATAACCAAAGAGTAGAAGAGAAATATCAATTGACTATAGCAGATGATGATAATCCATTAGGTGAATCAGGTGTAGAATCAATCATAGGTAAAAGAACTATAAGTGGAACTGTAGTATATGATACAGGGACTACAGGAACTTCTGTAGACCCATCAGAATTATTATATCTTGGGGGCACAGAGTTAATAGCAGGTACTTTGTCACATAAGGATGGCACTCTGTTTCTTGGTAACATAAGTACAGAGAAGTCCTTTATAGAAGATACAGATAAGGATGAGGTAGAAGCCAAAAGTACTCTGGAATATATATTGGAGAATGTCACTGATAATAGTGATGATAACTCTTATCTAGATATTCAATGGAATACTAACAGCAATTTATTAAGAAGTAACAAGGATATTACATTCTTTCAGAAAGGAGAAGTCTACAGATTTGGAGTACAGTTCCTCTCAAAAAGGGGGGGATGGTCTGAAGTAGTATATTTAGGAGACAAGGAAAATTCCCTTAGAGTAGTTCCTAATACATACAACGATGGTGTAAGACAAAGACCAATTATGAAAGCGAAGGTCTATATTCCTGAGGGTATAACAAAGGAATATATTGCAGCAAGATTAGTATGTGTATATCCTACTATCTATGACAGAAATGTATTATGCCAAGGTATAGTATGTCCTACAGTATATAACTTAGGAGATAGAAATGATAACTCTCCTTATGTGCAATCTTCTTGGTTTGCTAGACCATCTTATTCTAGATACAATAAATTTGGTACAGCCTATATGCCAAATAAAAGTATTGAGTCTCTTTTACAGAGAGGAGCACCTTTGGAATATAGGATGGTATCTAAATCTATTAGGGAAAATTACAAATATAAAGATGCTGTTATTGGATTACCTGACTCAGAATGTTTTAACTCTGAGATATTTGGGGTTGTGAATACTCCAAAAAGAACAGATTATTCAGGGACACCTACTAGAGAAGATATTGCTAATAATTTTAAGAATGCTTTTGGGGTTGAAAAAAGGATAGTAACTCTGCACTCTCCAGAATTAGATGATTCTTTCAATGATGATATTCAGAATATATCACTGAGTGGAGTAAAGTTTAGAGTAGTTGGATTTGCTCCTGTAAAGACTACATTATCAGATATAGATGTTTCCTATACAAATCCATTTGTTCCTAATTATAGTGGATTATATAATGATAATATAGAATCTCCTAGTGCATCTCCTTCTCATATATCAGGATATTCTTTGATTAATTACCCTATGTGGATAGATGGCATAGCTCTTGGTACTAATGAGACTTACCCAGGTAATAAAGATGGTATAATGGGAGCAGCAAGTTATCCAATATATCCTTGGCATAGAAATGGTTCTTTATCCAATCAAGGTAAAACAGATTCCTCTGAAAATAGAAAGTCTCTACTAAAGACTAAAGTCATGTCTTCTTTAAGGGTATGTTTACCCTCTGTATACTTAGATGAGGAATATAATATGAATATTTCTAATGTAGAACTGTGGAATGATACAGATATTAATACCATAAAAGTACTAAATACTAAGGATATGTGGGGAACTTCTACTGGCATTATATATAAAGGAAATATAGATAAAATACTCACTTGTGAAGGAGATGGAAATTATGATGAGCATAAAATAAGAGTCCAAAATTGGTACTATAATACTAACCCATATAATGATGTTCCATTAGACTTACAATATCCTAGAGAAAGTAATTATAATTATACAGAGGTTGATAAGATAGGAGACCTTGGAGACTTTATAGACTCAAGAAATATTTATAGTTCAGACCCTATACCAATACAATATAAATCAACAGGACATGCAGTATTTGCATTTGATAAGGTCAAAAAGGGAGAATATGCAGGGAGATATGAAATACTTCCAAATATATCAAACGGTGACTATGACAATGAAACAGTAGGATACCCATTCTATGAAGATGGTGCCTATTTACCAATAGCATGGTTATCAAAAGATGAAGTTAATTCATATACAGGTATTTATCAAAAGGAGATAAGAACTACATCTGATTTGTTGAATTTTAATCTACAACATAGGACAATTGATGATACAAATGATGACGCTGCTTATTATTTTGTAGTAGGAGAATTATACAGGGATAATGTAATCAACAGGTTTGGAGGTACTTCAGAACAAGCTAAGGCTAATAACACTTGGTGCCCTTGTGGGGACATTGTATATTTTACTAATAGTGGTACTGTTACACTATACGGAAATCAAGGAGATACATTCTTGGGGAGATATGACCACTTAAAGACTTATCCATTAGCTAATGATAGTGTCAATAGAATAGTTGATATAGTATCTTTTTGCTGTGAAACTAGGATAAATGTAGATGGTAGGTATGACAGAAATAGGGGTAATAAAAATAACTTGGCTGTTTCTCCTACTAACTTCAACTTGTTCAACAAGGTATATTCCCAAAGGAATACTTTCTTCAATTATGCTTATTTGAGAGAGGATGATACATCTGTTATTAGATTCCCAAATCAGATAATGTGGTCTAAAACTAAGACATTAGGAGAAGATATAGATTCTTGGACTAATATCAATGCTGCTAATGTAATGGACTTGGATGGAGATAAGGGTGTACTCCAGGCACTAAGAAGGCTTAATAATGACATATATGCTTTCCAAGATACAGGTATCAGTAAAGTCATCTTTAATCCTAGAGTGCAGATAAATACTTCAGATGGAGTACCTATTGAGATTGCTAATAGTGGTAAAGTAGATGGTAAAGTATATCTGACTGACAAGTATGGATGTCAAAATAAATGGTCTATAGCAGAGACACCTAGTGGGTTGTATTTCGTAGATGACCTAAATCAAGGTATCTTATCCTTTAATGGGCAGAACATAGTAGACCTTACATATACAAAGAATATGTACTCTTGGATAAATAGTAACGTATCTTTAGTTTCATGGAATCTTGAAGACTATGGTGCTATTAGGACATTCTATGACAGGAACAACAGTGATATTTACTTCACAACAAGTACAGACTCACTGGCTTTCAGTGAAAGGTTAGGTGCATTCTCCTCATTTTATGACTATGGTAAGGTAGGGTGGATGTTCAATGTTGGGGGTAATACCTATCAAATAAAAGATAGTAAAGTTTGGAAGTTACAGGGAGGAGAAGACTATGGTATTTTCTTTGGAGAAAATAAAGGATACTCTCTTGCTGTTATAGCTAATCCTGAGTTCCAGCTTGATAAGATATTTGATACTGTAGAGTTTAGGACTAATGGCATAGAACATTTCATTAACTGGGAAGCTGATAGTTACCCTTTCAATTCTCTAGTTACTACAAATGAATATCAGACAGCAATATCTACTACAAGTTCTTTAAAGAAAAAGTTTAGAACTTGGAGATGGCAAGTTGGCAGAAATAATCTTTTTGGTAAATTCAAAAGAGATAGAATAAGAAACCCTTGGGCAAAGATTGAAATGTCAGGTAATAGTAATAAGGAGATGAGATTATATGATATAGTAGTTACTTACTATACATAAACAAAGAAGAGTAGTGGTAGATAAGTTATTTAATATGTCTATCACTACTTTTTTTATATAAGTCTTTCATATTCAAAAATGATTTATTATCTTTGCAAAAATTATTGATTATATTATGGCTAAGAAAATAAGAAAAAGAAAGGCAAACTATTTTGATAATGGTGGCTTTTCATGGAATAAAGATTTAAGCCTTGGAAAAAACTTAGGTAATGCCTTTAATAGTGGCGCACTTAGTGGTGCTATTGGTGTTGCTAGTTCTATGGCAGGTCAAGGTATTTCAGGAGGACTATCCTCTGGAGTAGGCAATGCTATGCAAGGATTAGGTAGCATAGCTAGTGCTATTCCTGGCCCTTGGGGTGCTATAGCTGGAGCTGGACTTAATATAGTTGGAGGCTTGGTAAATAAAGCCTTTGGCAGCCAAATAAATGAACAGGCAGTGCAAGAAGCCAAAGCTGCCAATATGCAACAGAGTAATATGCAGTTTGCTGCCTCAAATATGGCAGACCTACTAGACCAGTCTAACTTTGGTCTGTTAGGTAGTGTAAAGAAATCTGATATTGGTAAAGATGGTTGGTTTAGTAACAAGGCTAAGAATCTTACAGCAGAGCTTAATAGGCAAAGAGAGATAGCTAACCAACAAGCTATAGCTAACTTTGGGGCTACTGCTGAGAATGTTGATACACAAAATGACTTAAATGCTCTTGCTAACTATGCAGCATATGGAGGACCACTGACTATGAGATACACAGGAGCTATGTCTCCTTTTGGTAATACTTTTGCTGATGGTGGTAATATACATATTAAGCCATCAAAGAGAGGAACTTTCACAGCAGCAGCTAAAAAGCATGGAAAGTCTGTACAATCATTTGCTTCCCAAGTATTAGCTAATAAAGAGAATTATTCTCCTGCTATGGTAAAGAAGGCTAATTTCGCAAGGAATGCAGCTAAGTGGCATAGCTTTGGTGGAGACCTTAATACTAATGGGGGAGATTTTAGTAATGGTCTTATTATGATAGGTAATGGAGGCACTCATGAAGAAAACCCTATGGAGGGTGTACAGATGGGAATGGATGCACAAGGAATACCTAACCTAGTTGAAGAGGGAGAAGTAATCTTCAATGACTATGTATTCAGCAATAGAATGAAAGTACCAAAAGCTGTAAGGAGTAAGTATAAGTTGAGAGAGAAAAAAGGTATTACGTTTGCTGATGCTGCTAAAAGAATATCCAAGGAATCAGAAGAAAGACCTAATGACCCAATAAGCCAAAATGGTCTGAAAGCTATGCTTGGAGAATTAGCAACTGTCCAAGAGGATGAGAGATTTAAGAATCAAATGAAAGACCCTGAATTTAGGCAGCAAGCAATGAATCAATTAGCTATGCAGGGACAGCAACAATATGCCCAAGGTGGTCTTTTGGGAAGGAAATATGCTGGTCTTGGTGAAGTTCCAAATGTTCTTGGAACTCCTGACCAAACAGACCCATATGCCTTCTATGGCAATAATGGTAGAAATAAAGTAACTAATACTAGAATTGCTCAAGGATGGAGCAACTTTACTGATAACAATGGAAATATGCTATATGACCCTGAAAAGGGAACATATAGTCCAGATTATCTAGATTTTAGATTTCAATCTTGGTTAGGAAGTAACTATGGTAAGCTATCAAAGGATTGGTGGAATAGCACTAATGCCCCTGACTATTTTAAGGCTGGCAATAAAAGTGCTCCCACATTTGACCAAATGGTAGGCACCATTTTTAACCCTGGACTTATGTATGATAAGAAATATGGGGAGGCACATGATTTTGGTAGATATGCCTATAATCAATATAAGGAATCATTAAAGCCTGCTCCTCTTACTCTTAGTGGAGAGAAAATAAAAGGAGTAGAACTTCCTAAACTTTCTCAGATTTCAGTGTTAGGTAGCAACAGTGATGAGACCAAGAGATACCCAACTTGGATGAGATATGCACCTATAGCAGCAGCAGGTGTTGGTGTACTTACTGATGCTTTAGGGTGGACTAATAAGCCTGACTACTCTAATGCAGATGCTATACTTGATGCTATCGCAAATGGTGGAAATTATATGCCAGTTTCTGCGACACCTCTTGGTGATTATTTAACTTATAATCCATTTGACAGAAACTACTATATTAACAAGTTAAATGCTGAGTCTGGTGCTACTAGAAGGGCTATTGTAAATCAAAGTGCAGGAAATAGAGCAACAGCATTAGCTGGTCTATTAGCTGCTGATTACAATGCACAAGGTAAACTAGGAGACCTTGCAAGACAAGCAGAAGAATATAATCTAGGTCAGAGGGAAAAAGTAGCTACATTCAATAGAGGTACAAATCAATTTAACTCTGAGATGGGATTAAAAGCTGCAATGGCAAACCAAAGTGCTCTTGCTAATCTAAGAGATTATAGGTTGAGGGGTACTATGGCAGCTGCTGAAATGAGGGAAAAAGCAAGAATGCTTGCAGATGCAAATAGGTCTACTAACTTAACTAATTTTGTACAAGGATTAGGTGATATAGGCTCAGAAAATGTAGGATGGAATCAATTACAATGGGCTATTGACCACGGAGTATTTGGACCTATGCAAGGCACTCCTAATAAAGGGTATGAAAAAAGTAGAAAGAAGAAAAATGGTGGTAAACTTTTAACGAAGAAAATATAATGGCATATAGTATAATTTCTAATGCAAAGTTCAGGCCATTTTCATATGATGAAATTGTTAAGCCTTTAGTGCAATATAAAGAAGCATATGATAAAGCAGAGGCTGATTATACCAATTTAGTTACACAGACTGAAGTATGGAAAGACATTGCTAATCAAACTAATAGCCCTAAAGCTTATCAAATGTATAAGGCTTATTCAGATGATTTGTCTAGTATGGTTGATGACTTTAGTAAAGGTATGACACTTACAAATAGAAGTGCCTTAATGGGTCTCAAGAGAAGATATGCTTCTGAGATTACTCCAATTGAAAGGGCTAGTAAGGAACTTGATAAAAGAAATGCCTTTGTTGCAGAAACAAAGGCAAAAAATCCTAATGCTGTATTTGAAAAAGGTGGAAATTCTATAGATGATTATTTAGGAGGCAAAAGAGCTAATACTACATATTGGGATGGTGACTCTGCTTTAAAAAGAGTTGCAGCAAAGGCAGAAGCTGTGGGCAAGGCATTGTATAGTAATCCTACTGCAAAGTTATTTCTTAATGGCCAACAATATCAAATATCACAGCTAAATGGTATTAGTCCTGAAGAACTTAGTCAGATACTACTTAAACCTGAAAATATCAATACTGAGGCAGGAAGACAAATGAGGAAAATAGTAGATGATGAATTAGGTTCTCTTAATATGAATAATTACTCAGAACTAGACCAGGCTAAAATTAATAACATAGTTGCTACTGGAATGTATGCTGGATTAGCAAAGCCAACATATAACTATGTTGCTAATGGTGAATATATGACTAGAGCTGAAAGAGATGCTAGTGCTGCTAGATGGGAAGGTATAAAATTGGAAAAAGAGAAATTTAATTATGCTAAGCAGCAAGATAAAATCTCTTCTGGGCAAGAGCCATATTATACAGACCCAAATGGTATCAAATATTATAGAACAGGAGATGCTTATTGGACAGTTGATAGTCATGGTAATCAGAGTGAAGTTAGATATACTAAGAAAACTTATGATTCTGAGGGCAATACAGTAGATGATAGTGATGATACTACTAAAACTTCAAAGGGAGAGAGAGAATTTGCATATATGGATTTTAGTGTAAAAGAGCATAGATTTCTACCTGGCAGAGGTTTTGACCCAGAAGATGCAGAGCCTATTAAGGTCTCTAGTCTAAATAACTATCAAAGAGGAGAATTAAATAAGAGATTAAAAGAAAAAGGACTATCAATAGATAAAGTATCATTGTATAGAGATAATGATTGGTACAATGATGACCATATTAGAGTAGTACTTAAAGGAGCTGATGTATATGGTGTGATTAATACTGATAGTACTAAAAAAAACAATAAATCTTCTAAGCCTCAGCAACCTAAGTCACAGCAATCAGGCAAAGCTGCTGGATATGGAGGATGGGGTGATTAAAATATAATAAGAAAATGGGAGTATTTAGTGATATAATGTCTAATTCTACCTTTTTAGGACCAGGAATGCAGCCTGCACACAGCCCTAATCCTACTGAAGCTGATAGACAAAAATATAATAAGGTACAGAGAAGAAGAGCTTATTTTGATGGACTTAGAGGCTTACAAGGAGGTGCTAGAGCTGATTGGGAAAAGAGGTATTTAAAGCAAATTACAGGTAGAGACCCTTATCAACAAGACCAATTCTTTAAGAATACAGTATTCAAAGAAATATTTAAGGGTAGCACAGACCCTGAAAAGCAAAAAGTTTGGAATAATAGATACGATTTAACACCTGACCAAAGAGATTTATATGTAGCAAGAGATATTGTTGAGGACTATGACAGAAAAGGTGGTCCTAGAGGTATATTAACTGAAGTTGCCCACAATAGGCAAGCTATGAATTTATTGGGTTATGAATCTAATAAACAGGCTGATAAGTATAAAGAATACTTATACTCACTTAGTGGAGGTGATAGGAAGAAAATACTTGATGAATTAGATACAATATCTAATGCAACATCTTCTCTTTATAAGAAATATGCTGGTACAGATAAGTTAAATTTAAGTGAGGAAGATAAAATAGACTTGCTGTCAAAATTTCAAGCATGGAATGAGGTAGGAGGTAGTACCTTTGCTCAAAAGGCACTAGGAGAGCATTATCAAAATATTGTAGGTAATAATCAATCACTTTGGGAAAAGACTATAAATTCTGGTGCCCAATTTATAGACAGTGCTGTTGGTATGTTAATTAGAGCTGCTGGCATGGTTGGGGCAGCAACTACTCTAGGAAAAGAGGAAGGAGAAGGTTATTGGGAACATATAATAGATAATGAAGTAACTAGATATGGTGATAGAGTAGCTACTACTAATACCTATGACCCAGAAGAACAAGAAAAACTAGAAAAATTAGGACTATCAGATAATCCTATTATAGGCACAGCGGAGCAGCAAGAATCTATGTTATCTGCGAATACCCCATTTGAACTATTTGGTCAATATGGATTTACTACTGCCAGTACTATACTATCATTTGGTAGTTCAGCATTAGTTAATGCAACAGCCAAGGGTGCTGCATGGGCAGCAAAGGTTGCTACAGCTTCAAAAGGTTTGAATACTACTGCAAAAGGAGTAAAGTTTTTAAGGGGAGTTGCTAGAGCAAAAGATATAGGTAATATTGCTGTTGCTGGAGGTATTGGTGCTGTTGAAGGTGGTATGAATGCTGCCCAAACTAAGAATGAAGTACTTAATGGGCTAAATGCTGATATAGACGATAAATATAGGCAAAAAGCTCAAGAAGATATAGCAGACCAAGTTAGAAAAGACCCACAAGGAGCAGCTAGACTTCTTAGAGCTAAGGGATATAATGTTCCTGAGAGAGTCTCTATAACAAAAGAAGGTAAAACTGTAAGTCCTTATAATGAGGAGGAAGTTAATCAGATGATTGGGATATTACAGGGTGATGAAAGTATCATGTCTGCTGCTTTAGGAAAATACTCTAAAAGTATAACTGATGACAGAATTGCTGCTGAAAAATCTGCAAAGACATCAATGTATATTGACTTTGTTGGTAACTCTATAATCAATGGTTTTATACATAGTACTTTACAAGCCTCACTTAATGCTCCTTCTGTACAAAATATCCTTAGAAAGTTTGGTTTAGCAAAATCTCCACTTGAAGAGAGGGGTGTTGAAGTTGTTAGAGAACAGGGAAAGTGGTTAGCTAAAGCTAAGAAATATACTAAATTAAATGCCTTTGGTAATAGACTTAAAGAATCTTTAGGTGAGGGTCTAGAAGAATATAATCAAGACTTATCTAGTGGCTTTGCTCAAGGATATGGTGAAGATAAATATAGACAATACCTAAATAATAAGTATGCTGGAAGCAGTGTAGAAGATGCCTTAGATAATGATATTGCTTCTAGTTTTATGGCTGGATTAAAATCTCTTGGTGAAGCAGCTGTATCTAAACAGGCAATAAAAGAGGGTCTTTATGGTGGTCTTTCTACCATTATGGGTGGTTTTAATGTAAATTCCCACATCCTTAATGGGACTAGAAAAGGAGAAAGAAAAGAGGGAGAAAGTTATCTTAGTTATATTAGTAGAAAATCTCCTATTGGATGGAGGTCTGCTATTGGTCCACTTATTAGTAATTCAGAAGCTGATGCTGTAAATAATAGAAGAGAAGAATTAGCAAAAAATATAAATGACTTCTTTTCTAAACCAGAAGTTCAAGAGTCTTTCTTTAATGTAAATAGCACCTCAGAATGGATGAGGCAACTAGAAACTGCTGCTGAAAATAAAGACCAAATGGAGGTAAGAAATGCTAGACTTGGTGTTTTATTTTCTAATATTGCAACATTAAATTCTCTTAGTGGTAGTGGTTACTATGATGCAGTTATTGCTAGTCTACAAGCTAGAGCAAACCTTAATGAAGAAAATCTGCAAGATGAAAATTCAGAGGAGTCTAAACTAGTAGCAATGTATAAACAGGATGCTCTTAATAGAGGTCAAAGTGTAACAGATGAAGAGGCCCTTCACTCTATTAAATCTTCTGCATCAAAGATGCTAGAAACTATAGATAAAGTAGATAAAGAAACTGAAGAAGTAGAAAAATTATATGGAGAAGATTTAGACAAAGATGTTAAAGCTGGTTTAGTATTTCAAAGAATAGCCATTGAAGATGCTAAGAATAGAATGGATAAGCTCAATGGGGAGCTTAATTCTGTTACTACAAGACTATCTGAAGAGCCTAGTGATGCAGAAGCATCTAGTAGAGCACTTAATAAGCCTGCAAAAACTTTAATGGCTAGATTTGGCAGCCTCACTGCAGCTACCACTAGACTAGAAGAATTAGAAAAAGATAGACAAGACTTAAAAGAGACTTTAAAATCTATAAAGTCTGACCAAAAATCAACAACAACAGATGAAGAAAAAGCAAGTCTTGCCCAAGTAAGGGTAATAAGTGAAAGAGCCTTAAAGGATACAGAGAAAAAGTATAAGGAATTAAAGTCACTAATTAGTAACTACCAAAGTACAGCATTTACAGAGTCTAATGATAGGGGAGAGGCAGTAGCTACTGACAATCAGCCTATATCTGCCTTAGATATAATGAACCTAGATGCTCAAGATAGAGCTTTTATGCTTGACCCTTCTAATAGGGAAAACTACTCTCAAGAGCAACAGGTAGAAATAGATAAAGTTAATAGGATAGGTGTTCAAACCTACCAAGACTTCGCATCTAAGATACAAGACAGCAGCAGACTTGCATTTAGCTATGAAGCATCAATGCAAAGGCAACTTGAGATGATGGCAGACCCCAAATCTTTTATGAGGATGGCTAATAGTCTCAAGTATGAAGCCCAAAAGAGATTTTTAGAAAAGAAATATAAGTATCTGTTGGACTTTGAAGAACAAGGAGACTATAATTCTTTTGCAAGAGAGTTAGACAAAATAAGAGTAGGTAATAGTGTAATAGATGCAGATGCAGCCTTTGACCTTCTTGAAAGGAGTGATTCAGAGTTCCTAAAAAGATATTACTCTGAGAATCAAGGTCTTTCTAACTTGTTTGCAGAATTAAGTAAAGGACAGAATGAAGCTTACAATAATCTAGATGATAATCAAAAAGGTGTGTTCTATGATACCCTAAAGTACTTAAATAATAAAGGTATTGACATAAATGATACTAATTCAGTAATAAATGCCTTATCTGAACAAGATGAGCAAGGGAACTCATTATTTGAGCAATATGTAAAGGATGTAAATGAGAATGCTAGAGAGGAGGCAAAATCAGAGTTTACTAGTGTAGGGGAAGTAATTCAAGCCTATAAAGATATAATGGAGGAATATAATACTTCAGAGCAAGAAAAAGCAAATAATGCAAAAGAGACTCCTGTAGCCCCTACCACTCCTGAGCAATCTGCTCCTCCTAAAGCTCCATCTGCACAAGGACCTAGCCTAATGGAAATGGGTACTTCTACTGCTGAAGAGAGTGCTAAGAGAAGCCAAGAGGCTGATAAAGAAGGAGTAGTTGAAGACCCTGTTACAGAAGCATATAAGGAGAATAGTGGACAAGAAATTGCTGATTTATCTAAATTAGCTGCTAACTCTATAAGTAATGCTTCTTCTACAACATCTAACCAAGAATCCAAGAACTTGGCATTAGATGAGGTAAGAAGACTAAGTGATGTTAAGTTTGATAATGTAGATGATTATGCAGATGCTCTTCTACAAAGTGCTAACAAATTAGATTCACAGTCAGAGGAGGATGGTGATAATGAAGGTAGAGCAGCTAGCTTGTTAAGAGCTGCTGCAACTAGAGTTAGAGCTAAAGCAGATAAAACTAAGAGTGAAAAAGAGAGTACCCAAAATACATCTCAAAATCAAGAAGCTAATTTAGCACAGAGAAAGGCAGGTTCTCAAAATTCTATTAGAATTGTTATAAATCTAGATGCTGCTCTAATGGATACTATTCCTATTGCTTGGATTAGGCAAAATTATCCCAACCATCCATTGGTAAAATACTATGATAATCATAGGATAGAAGAGTTTTTAGAGACAGACTTTATGAGTAGTAATCCTACTGTAATGTTTATATCTGACCCTCAACTTGCTGAGGCAGTAAAGGCAGATATAGAATCTAGGAACTTGGAATATACTGAGGATAGCATACCACTTATTGCAGTTGTAGAGGTACCTACTGGAGGTATAACTATTAAAGTAGATGGAAAGGATAAGCATTTTCAACCTATTGGCATTATGCCTAAAACAGGTAATGAACATGCTAATGGCTCTAATAGATTAGGGGCTATAAGAAATCTTATAGATAGACAAGACCCAGAACAACTTGTAAGAGATTCAGATGGTAATATAGTTACTACTACTATTGGAGGCAATGTTATTGCAGAAGCTCCAAAGCAATTACCAGCTACAGAACCTAATAGGTCTGCTATATCTCTACAAATAAATGACCTTAATGAAAAGGAGAAAGGGGAACTACAAAACCTAAGTAAGCCTGATAGGAGAAAGAACCCTATATATTGGAGAATGAAGCAGGAGTTTCTAAAGAAACTGGCAATTGCCACTCCTAAAGGTAAAGGAAAGTATTTGTATTATGCTCTACCCAACCTAAAGGGTCAAACTATTCCTATTAGAGAATTTACTATTCCAATACATCTTACAAGAGATAGAAATTCGGAAAGACTTATAAGTGAGTTATTTAATAATAATGATATAGCTGCTGCATTAAACTCTAATAGTAGAATACATAGAGCAGCAAAAAAATTAAAAGAGTTCTTTGGTGAAAACTTTAATGTAAAAGAGATGTACTTTGAAGTAGATGAAAACGGTAATGTTGTGCCTACTGAATCTACTGATAAGATACTTAAAACTGCATCTAACAAATTAACAGAAACTTTAGCTAAATTTTTAAGCTTACCATCTAGAGATGGATGGAAATATGTAATAACTCCTACATCTGAAATTAGGAAAGATGGTAGAAGAATGTTTACATTATCTATTGTAAATAATGATGGTGCTAAAATAGAATTAGGAAAAGTAACTAATGGGCAAATGACAGAAGAGACGCAATTTGAAATAATTAAAAATTTAATTATGGATGGTTCTTCTGTTAGAGTGTTAAGTGCTAAAGAATCCTTTGTAAAATGGAATATCCCTTACAATGATATTCAAAATATGAATACCGATAGAGTGGCTATGGATAATATATCTGATATATATGATGATGATATATTAGGGTTCAGTAAGGACTCTCTTAGGTATCATATAAAGGGACTTTCTATCAATTCTCCATTTACCATGCAAGGAGAGGCTAACTACACAAAACAAGATGAAGTTAGTAGCCCAACTAATGCTCAGCCTACAACTCCATTAAATCAGCCTGTTGTAGCTGCCAATGACCAAGTAATTACTCCAAAGGGCACTATTGTAGATAGTGAATCTGGAGCAGTGTTGGAGGAGGAAGGTACTTCTCCTACACAATCTAGTACTGATGTTAAGCCAATTGTAGATTCTATAGTGGCAAACTCTAAGATTATACAATTATCTGAGGATGGAAAGTATTACATAAATACTAGAACAGGTAAGAAGTATGCTAGAGTTACCTCTATTATACAAGCTGATGAACATTCTGATGGCAGATTTGACCCTAATAGTCCTTGGATTACTCCTAGTACTAATATAGGTACTGGTATGGATGAACTGGTAAGAGACTTCTTTGCTGGAAAATTAGATAATAACACTTTAGAAAGTAAATATCCAAATGCTACAAGAGAGTCTTTAGAAAAGTTTGTACAACAGTTGACAGGATTAAAGAACTCCTTAGATGCTCAAGGTCTAACAGTGGTACCAAGAGATGTAGTTGCTACAGGAAGTATAGAAGTAACAGACTCTGAGGGTAAAAAGCACACAATAGATGTTGCTGGAACACTTGACCTATTAGCATATGATGGGAAAGGTAACTTTTATATCTTTGATATGAAAACCCACCATAGTGCAAATGTAGGTGGTAAAATAGATAAATGGAGGAGACAGCTAACTCTCTACAAGACTTTCTTGGAGTCTCAATATGGTATCAAGGTTAAGTCACTTAACATAATACCAATAAAGGTAGAGTATCCAGCACCAAAGGTAGGAAATAGTACTAATGAATTTACTGTTAAAGAGGGCAATCAACTGCTTCTTAATGGTAAGGAATTTAAAGGTGCTAACCCTAATCTAGGTATGACTATTGCCCTTAATCCTATAGAATTAAATGTATTATTTGACAATCTAACAGAGGAAGAAAAGTCACAAATTAGAGAAAGTGAGGCATCTCAGTCAGAAGTAGGAACTGTTGAGAAAGTGGATGCTAAGGAGGAAGGAGATGGCTCCTCCATAGAGCCAATGACTGGGCTGAGGAAAGCTAAATCCAAAGACCTTAGAAGAAAAAAGAAAGGCAAAGGAGGAGCAGTTAAGAAGCCAGTAGAGAGACTTACACCTGTACCTGCTAAGTATCAATGGGGAAAGTTTGAAGGAGCTACTACTAGTGATGGAGATACTATAGATGCTAAACTTGCTACAAGTAATCTAGAAAAAGCTGGATATACAGAAGAATCTTGGAATCAGTTATCTGACGAGGAGATGCAGCATGAGTTAGATTGCAAAGGAGTTTAGACATAACTTTACAAAAAAAAAGAAGGCTAGGGAGGATAACCTCTCTAGCCTTTATTTTATAGTTTTTAGTTTTGTCTAAGTTTCCTACCATACTCATAAGATGCAGCTGCATCATATGGATGATTAAATACATATTCACTTCTTAAGTATGGAAACATTCTCCAAAATTTCCTTTCCCACTTTGCATCACCTTCCTCATATATACCTTCCTTACTAGATTGATAGAAGTATTCTGAATTATCTTCTGAAGCAAACTGAGAACCTACAGCTCCACTAGCAATACTCCATAATTGAGTTAGTACACTGAATCCAACAGGAGCAGCTACATTAAGCAGAGTAGAAGATTCATCTGACCAACCTCTAGGAGTATTATAAGCAGCTTGCTCCCTAAACAATCTACTAGAGAAATAGTACACGAGACCTGCTGTAATATCTGTTTCTCCCTCCTCCTCATCATCATCGTCATCTCCTACAGGAGCTTCTGTTAATAGCTTAAGTAGAAGTAGAGCAACAATTGCTGCACCATCTCCCCAATTTCTTCTCATATTATAGAACTGATTAGCAGAGAACCCAGCTCTTAACATATTCTGCTTAGCTTTCTTTCCGAATGGAAATAATATAGCTCTCATAGTAAGACTGAACCCTCCTCTATCAGTAGCTGAGGACATTATGACTTTAAGTAGGGTTCTCATAGACCCCTCTACTTCACCTCCTAAAGCAGTACTATGTTTATTAGTACCAAACCTTCTTTCAGCTAAGCCTAAAGCATATCCTTTCATAGAGAGAAGCATATTACCAAAGATACTCTGTTGCATGGCAACCTTATCTTGATTGTTATAGATACCGTGCATTCTATTATTTATTTCTCTGGCTTTATCCATGAATGCAGATTCATCATCAACTGACCAAGTAAGATTGTACTTATCAGTTTCTATGAGAGTTCTTAGAGTAGAAAGGTCATCCATATAATAACCCTTCTCATTCATGTAGTCTAATTGCTCTTGAGTAAAATTGGTAACTCTTCCAAGTGGAGAGGAACTTTGCAAAGCATTATCAATCTCACTAAGTATGCCTTCAAGCATATGGTACTTTTCAACAGATTCTGCGTCCTTTAGATAGATTCCATTAAGAGCTAAGGTTCTATCCTTAAAAGTTTTTCCAGTCTCATCCTCTAGTTGCTTAGCACTATAAGCATCATACAGGGAAACTTCAGTTCCATCAACATCATACACCTTGATAGAGTTAGCTAATGCAAGATATGACATGGATTGCATATAATGTTCTCCCATTTTGTATGGCAAGAACATGCTCTCATTATATAAGAAATAGTTAGCTCTACTTCTTCTAGTCTCCCAATTTCTTTGCTTTTCCTTACTATCACCTAAAATGTTGAAATGTTTTATAAACAGTGATACCTTATCTTCTTTCACCTGCTTTCCAATATTTACCCACCATGAACCAAGATTAGAACCTAAACTGCCCCAATACATCTTATGGGCTTTTCTCCAATCTTTAATTGAATAGTATTCCCCAGCTAAGCTCTCCTTGAATATTTCTATAGCACCAGTTCCTAAGTTCACCATACCTCCAGGAACATTACCTCCTAGGAATACCTTTGATGCAAGTCCAGACAAAAACCCAGCTACCTTATTTAGTACAAGTCCTCTGCCAATCTTTATCTTTTTAGTGCTTATACCATATACCTGCTTATCAAGGAATTTTAGGTATCTGTTATATGCTCTTGACCTATTGGCTTTATTCTCAGATTCAGTATATATTCCTCCTACCTTTCTTCTATTTAGAACTTCAGAACCGACTTCAAGAGTGTCTACTATAGTATTAAAGGCAGCATAGGTATTTGCCATTCCTGCATAGGCTAATGTAGACTGAAATAAATCAGTAGATAGCTCAGACATATCCTTTAATTTATTAATGCCATATATAGGTAATCTATTAAGTTTCTCCTTCTCAAATGCAAGTTTATTTTGGAATATATCCTCTTCTATATTATTATAGGTTTGGTCACTTCCATAATCTGTATCCTCACTACTTTCACAGAAAGTCTCTCTTAGTGCTGTTCTAATAGAACCTCCAAAGGCAGAAGCTACATTGTCAGTAAGCCTCCTATTCCTAACTCTATTCATAAAAGTACCCTTGAATTGGGGCATCCTAACAGAATTAGTACTTCCTTCAGGTAGTCTACTATCTAAGCTCTCTTTTAGCTGCATATACTTGTTAAGCCATTTCAGCCTTTTAGGATTGCTTTCTATGTTATCTATGTATTGCTGACTTAGATAGTCATCACTAGGAATATATCTTTGCTCCTCTTCACTCCATTGTGAGTGTGCAGGAGATGCACCATCTCCCTTATGCCATGTTCTAGCTAATGGCTTAAAATATGAATCCCATAATATTGACTTTTCAAAGTCAGTCATATTTTCTATTTCGGGATGAGCTTCCTTGAAGTCTTCAGCACACTTCCTCTTAAATTCAGCCCAATCTGCTTCATAGTCTCCCCATACATACCTAGAAACTATGTTACCTGTAAGCTCTCCTGTTCTAGCACTAACCTCACAAAATATATCAGTATTACTCAAGCCTATCTCTTGTAACTCTCTTTGAAGCATTCTTAGCTCATCCCATGCCTTGTTTGTAAGGTCATCTGCCCACTTGTTAGCTAGCTTAGTTGTCTTATCTGCAATTTGACCAATAACATCAGGATTGTTAGACATTGACCCAAGCCACCTGTCAAAGATGCCTATATCACTTTCCATGTCATTGATTAAATCTGCAATAGGAATCTTTTCATCCCCTACAAATCTAATAAGTGAGTTACCATGCTCCCTCTTCCAATCAAATAACACTCTAGCAGACCTACTGACATATTTGCTTCCATAAGCATTCTCACAGAACTTGGTAAAGTACTGTGTCTCCTTATTTTTAAGCTGGTTAATTAAGCCCTCCCTTCCTGTAAGAAGTTGAGAAAGTCTATCAGTAATTTCTAATAGGTTATATGTGTGCTTTTGTCCATCTGAGTCTACAATTTGTACTCTATCCAAATCACCTTGGAGTCTATCAGCACCTTGTATGCTAGTGGTAGCAGAATTTACCTCATTTATGATAGCTAGAGCATTTCTAGTGAAAGTCCTTAATACTCTAAGTGCCCTAGCATTCCTAACCATATTAGTATTGAAGTCAGCAGCATCATCAAAGTCAATAGAAGTAAGCAAGTCGGGAATCTCACCCCTCATTAAATCTGAAAGTAGAGAAACAGACTCTGTTATACCTTCAAGTGCAATATAGTCAGATAATATACCAGCTCCTTGTGCATTTCCTCTACCTGCAACTACTTGACCAGCAATGTTATTAAACTTTGTATAAAGACTTCTATCTATGTTAGCCATCTCCTGTGCTTGCAGATACAATCTATTAGCTACAGTCTTGAATACTTTAGTATTAAAAGAGTCTTTTGCACTATATAATGATTCATTTGTCTTAAGAGATGCTTGCACATCCCCACTAAAGTCAGGAGACATAAACCCAGATGCTATTCTATCTACTATCTTTTCAATCTCTGTAGCATCTCTTAATATGTTATTGCCTGTAATATTGGCAAACATTCTCTTAATCTTATTAACTATCCTATGAAGCAAAGATTGCCAAGGTGCTCTTTCATCTATGTGTCCAGCTATAGCTCTTCCTACCAAGTACCCAGCTAATTCTCTTCTACTTTGGTTGCCAAGATATTTGCCTTCTATCTCTTTACTGCCTACTAGTTTCTTTTGAACTTCAGGTGTAAGTAAATTCATGAGCCTAGTAACTAGAGGAGAATTTCCTAGAGCACCTACTGCAAAGTGTCCAGCTTCCTCAGCCAAATCTTCATCTATATGTTCTCCCTTTGCAACTTGTATAAGTCTGTAGAGACCATTAGCAGTTCTCTTGGCATTCTTTGTACTATATCTGCCTCCTACCTTCTCATCATGTTCAATAAATTCTACATCTACCCCAGCCCTATTTAGATAGTATAATATCCTGTCTTGTAGAGTTCTATCAGAAATAGTCTTTGTAAGAGCATTAAGGTTAGCTCTATTATTTTTAACTACATGGAGTCTGTATTTGCCATCTTCAGTCTGCTCCAAAGTAGCTAGAAATTCATCATTAAACTGACTATTTCTATTAAAGTATTGGAGTTTAGGCATAGCCTCCCCATAGTCATATACTCCAGCTCCAATATCTTTGTTAAGCATATCTAGGAGAGCCTTATCCTCTACATGAGTTTTAAGGTCTGTAAGCTCTCTAAGAGATTGGAGAGTAATCTGGCCATTCTCATCAAACTTAGCTTCTCCCTGCACTTTATCAAGGAACTCTTGATTAGTTCCAACACCATAATACTCTTTTGTCAGTTCCCTATTATTAGAGGTGTAGTGGAGCAGGTCATTAAATAACCTGCTTTCCACTACTTCTCCTTTAGGGTTTCTAACATGACATTTTAATGAACAACTTTCTGCCATATTATATTACTTTTAACATGATTGCTTTGGATTACCATCCTCATCAAGGACTATTAATCCATTCTCTCTAACAGCATTCCTAATTGCCTGAACTTGAGCTTGCAGTAAAGATTCACTCTCAGAATTAAGGTCTTGGATTAGTATATTTTTCTTACTTTCAGCCTCTTCTGCCATGATGAGCCTATATTTAATCAATGATGGCATCATCTCCTTGACAATTTCATTGACCACCTGTTTCTTGTCAAATTCAGGAACTTTAGGAGATAAACCTTCAGGGTCAGCAGCTGTAGAACCTTCTTTAGGAATAGAGGGAGCTTCATATTTAGATTCACTATTAGAGTTAGATAAATATTGTAAACTTTTATTAGTGTCTCCCAACTTAGATACCTTTCTATATTCTATAGCATCGTAGTTAGAGATGTTGAAATCTTGCAGATTCCCAAATCTACTATTATCTGCCATGTATAATGTATCTCCAATCATTAGAAATGGCCTAAATGCTCTTACTTTCTTATCAGGGTTGGGCAGTAGCCACATATTTGCTTCTTCTCCTAGCTTACTAATATCAAGGGTAAATGCAGGCTGCATAACGCCATTCTTTATAGCCTCTTTCTTAACAAAGGATAGAGCAGTCCCTGAAGGTGTAAAGACCAGTCTTCTGTTATCTGTATGATTTCTTACATATTGTTCAACGAAATTATTTATGTCTACTTTATCCATAAGATTACCTTTAAGGACATCATTTAAGAAGTCTACATAGGTTCTATCTTCCCAAGTTTTACCTCCATCATTAGATTTTTTACCGACTTTAATTGCCTGTTTAACTTTTGTAGGAGCTAAGTTCATAAAGGCTAATGGACTAAAAGTAAATCCTAATTTATAGTAGTTATATAAGAATAAGTCTCTTGCTAAATCAGGAGATTCTTCCATAAGATTTGCCCAGCTTTCCCTAATCTCATCTTTTTGATAAGGTGCTAGCCCTCCTATATCCTGTATGTTAGCATTTACTTCTCCACTCTCTTCATTTACTTCAAATTGCATATATTGAAATATAGGAAGAGATTTATAAGAAGGATTACTTTCTAAGGTGTTAAACAGAATCTTGGCAAAATGCTTAGTATAATATTCTCTAGCAGGGATGCCATCTTTAGCTGGAACATCACCATTGAAAAGACTATCTTCCTGTTGTGCAAGTAGATATACCATCATATCACTATGTATGCTATTTATAGTATCAGCATCTAGTGTCCCACTTTTGGTAAGCTCAGCCATCCTACTTCTTGCTAGTGTATAGACACTGGTATCATAGGGATAGTAGCTACTAAGTAGTCTAGAAACTTTTCTATTCATATCATACATTGCTTGCTCATAGGCAAATGGATTATCCAAGGTTCTCTCAATATACTCTTGATTAGATAGCTCAAGTGTAGGGTCATTATTAATAGGAGCATGAATAAATGGAGACACCTCCATTACAACAGATAATTTATTTTTTGCATTACCTGCGAAGCTGTCAAGATATTTAGAGACCTTCATCTGCTGAGAATAAGAATCTCCAAAGGTAGAACCTACTGCATTAGATGCAGTAAACTTAGAAGAAGTTACAAATTGAGATACTTCCCCAGATACCCTAAGAATATCTGCAAATAATTGAGCAACTTGTAATTGAGAAGTTCTAAATGAACTATCCTCCATAACATCTTTGCCAGCTTCCCTAGCCTTCCTAGATTTGACTATGTTAGATGCTAATTTAGCAGAGTTTAAGTCTGTACTAGGATTTGCCTCAGGTATAGCCTCACTTGCATCTACCTTATATTGAGATAATATCTCACTTAGGGCAACTTCTACACTGACACCATTATTAAATTTATATTCACATATTTCCTTTATTATAGGCTGATTAAATAATAAACCAATATCTCTAGTACTATATCCTAATCTAGCTAATACTGCACCAGCATCAGCGGTAACAGTGTTAAGGTTAAGGAAGTTAAGAACAGGGTCTTTTACAGCATCCACAGATGCTGCTAGAAACTCTGCCACATTAAGGTCTATTGCTTCATAGTCAGTTTTATGAAGCATATCAGACAGTCCCTCAGGGTGTTCTCCAAAAGCTATTGGCTTCTTCAAGTAGAATGCCTGCATTAGTGATGCAAAAGCATGGTTAGTATTCTGATTAGCAAATATACCAATTAGTTTGCCTGCTACTTGGTTCTGCTGGTTGTAGGTTATAATAGTCATAGGGTCAGAAGGGTCATAGTTAGGCTCAGGGTCTGAACCTTTATCCTTAGCCCTTTCCTCTATAGCATTAAAATCTACATTATTACCATCAGTAATACCACTTAAAGAGCCAAAAGTTAGCTCTCTCAGGAATCTAGCAGCCTTTGAAGCATTAGCAAAACCACCAGGGGTGTACCTCTGCTCAAAGGTCTCTTCATCCATAAGTCTATGCTGGATAAGGTTAATAAGCATATTGTTTCTAGCAGCTCTGTCATTATCCAAAGGAGTCTTTGTATAGTCATAAGACATGAACTCTGTGTTATACTTTTCAGCATTAGCAGAGATATAATTACTTATAGCCTCTTTTGGTGAGCCTTCAAGTCCAGCAGCCTTCCAATACTTATACAATCTATCTTTTGTACCATCAGTTTCTACAATTCCCTTAGCTAAGTCACTGTGTATGTAGGGCTTGAATATTTCCTCAATAAGTGACTGAGTATCCTCTTCAGCTTTTCTTGCTTCAAGAAGTGCACCTTTAACCTTAGGATTATCATTGTAGAAGTCCTTCCAAATCTTTTCTACATCCTCTTTAGATAATGGCCTTGACTTAAACTCATATCTCATAAAATAGAGCTTGTCAATATCAAAGTCAAATCCAGAGATTGTAGTTCCTTGGGCAGGAACTTTGATTGTACCTCCAGCAGTCTTCTGACTAAACCTCTTTACCCTGAGATTTATCATTGAATAGTCTCTCTCAGTTGGTATTCTGTAAGCTAGTATAGAAAGGATGTTAGGAAACTTTTCCTCTATAAGAGGAACATGTACCTTACCATTCTCATCTTTGTATGAGACATAATCTCTATACTGAGGGTCATCCTCTTCCACTATTCTACCCAACTTGAGAGTGCCATCAGGATTACACCAATCATTGAAGTCCAAAGCATGTTCTTGTTTACTAGCATCTGTGAACTTCAAGTCAAATGGTATCTCACACTCGGCATATAAGATATTATTAGGATTCTTAGGGTCTACTACATATTCAAGGTCTCCACTTTCCTCATATCCTTTAATTCCCATTGCAGATACTTGGACAGCACTACCTCCTTTTATGGACTGCTTATTGACCATCTTCTTAAACATGCTAAATAACATAGCTGCTGAATCATGTTCCAAGCCACCCTCAAATAGAGGCATTAGGAACTTACCATCCTTTGTTAAAGAATATGCCAGCATATTATCCATAGACTCTCTACTATTGCTTATAGTAGTTTGTAATAATTTATCACTAAGTTTCTTTATGTCAGAAGCTTCTGCTGCAAAAGAATCATAGGACTCTAATATATTTGCCACTATAAGTGAGTTGTAGAAGGCAACAAGATTTCTGCCATTGAGCCTAGTAACTCCTAACTTGCCACCAAGATTGATTTTATTTCCACCTATGTAATCTTCATAATGGTAATCATTTTCTTTTATATGTGCCATGATTAGTTTTCTAACCTGAGTACCAAATAGCTGTGAGCTATTTATATGCTCTGGCACATTAGTTTGTATTCTATAGTCACTATAACTCAACTGGTGGACATAAGCCTTACTGAGAGCCTCATTTAAGCTGTCACTATCAGTAACCTTTGATATGTCAGTAGAGCCAAATCCTCCTACCTTGACAATCTTGGTAGAACCAATAAGGTCTATAGGAGCAGACTTGCCAGTCTCATCTACATGTTCTTCCATCCAGTAAGCCATATCTCTAAGCTTGCTTCCTTTAGGAAGTAGCTCAGGAATCAATACAGCTTCAGCATACTTGTGCTGAACAGGGATTTTAAGAACATCTGTATCATTTATAGCATAGTTCTCAACAGTGTACATATAGGGCTTTATAGGTTGGAAAACTATAGCTAAGTCAGCGATTTTCTTTAAGTCCTCAGGACTTATATCATCTTCCTCTCCATATCTAGACCTAAGAGATTTAATCTCATTATAGGCATTTTCCATTTCCCTAGTCCACTCTCCTGACATTCCTTTAACTTTCCTGTAAGAGTCAAGAGTTCTATATCCTTGTCCATCAGTAAGAGTATTACTTAGATACTTTGCATATCTGGAGTCTTCTCCAAAATGAGCTTTTATTGCTTCAAGGAATGCGGGATTTGCTGCTACCTCAATATCATCAAAGTACACACATCTCTCAATACCATCAGCACTATAAAGCTCATCGTTGAAGTCTCTAGCTTCAAGACTTAAGAGCTTACCTGGAGCATGAATCTCCTTGTATCTCTTTTGAAGGTCTTTTGTTCCTTTATAATATGCAGGGTCTATAGTCATCATTTGGAGTTGCTGTATAGTAGCAAACTTTGTATTCCAATAGAAATCTGCTAGCTTTCTATCAAGCTCCTCCTCACTTTTAGCCTCTTGACTAAGGTACTCATATGAAGTTACCTCTTTGCCCTGTACAGTCTTAGTTACAGTGTTAAGGACCCCAAGCTCATCAAGTTTAATTTTGAAGTCTTTTACTGCCTGTTTCATATAAGACTTGGTGGCATCCTTAACTTCTTTCTCAGAGATACTGGAAATGTCTCTTCCTTTGAAAGATTGGTTTAGAAAGGGAAGAAGTGTAAACTCATCCTCTTTCTCAGAAAAGTTATCAATAGTGGAATATCCATCTCTCTTGAGTTTTTCATTAGCCGCTTTAGTCAAAGACATTCTTCTGCACTCTTGTCTGTACACATTATATAGACCATCTAAAATCTCCTGAGCTGAATATCTTCTAGCTCTTATGCTTTTAGACACCCCACTATCACCTAGAATGAAGACAGGATAGTGTGCATATTTACTATTGTGGCTTTGCTGTCTGTCAGAAAAGAAGTCAGATAGCATTGCTATAGCATGCTTTTTACTGGTAAAATTCTCGAAGTTATCATTAGCATCTCCAAGGAATCTATTCCAGCTAAAATTAGCTGCAAAACTATCATCCTTTGACAAGTCACTATTGTATAACTCTTCAAGCCACTTGTTAAGGATAACTCCATTATCTCTGAAGTAGGAGGAGTTTAGGTACTTCTCCTCTAGCATCTTTCTGAGACCTTGAGTATCTCTAGCCTTAACATACCCTTCAACACTATCCATGAGGTCACTAAGATATGATGGGAGAACATAGCTGAACAAGGTAACTCCTTTACCTTTCCTATCCTTGTGTCTTACCCTACTCTCTAGCCTAAGTCCCTCTCTATTCTTACTAACCACAGTCAAGATTTTATCAACTTTCTCTCTGACAGCACCTTGCTTAGCAGTAGAGGCAGCATAATTAGCCTTTAAGACATTCTTATACTTTTGGCTAGAAATAGAGGAGTAATTGCCACTATCCATAGCATCCAAGGTAGCTTTATTTAGTACCCTTTCAAATCCTTGAGTAATGGCGTCTCTTATGTTATTAGTCAAATTTCTTAGGTCTCTGGGATTAGACATTATTCTATCTAAAGTAGCACTATCAATGTCAATTCCAAGAGCCTCTGTCATCTGCACTAATACTCTTTTTTGCTCAGCTCTAGACACTCTCTTAGGTCCCCTAGCTATATAGAACTTTGCAGGCTTGCTAGATTGCACATCAGCAAATACTTCTTGCTTGTTATCTAGATACTCGTGTACTAGACTTCTAAGTTTCTGTAAGTTCTCCCAATTGACATTACCATTAGAATCATATATTGAGTTTCTAGAATTAACAGGCTTCCCTAACATCACTCTGGTCATATATTTTCCAGAGAGAAGATTCTGTACTCTGTTAAGTAACTTGGTTTTAAAGGTTTTAAGTCCATTAGAAAACTCTTCAAGAAGGATAGAGTAGGGCTGGAATGCCTTCTTAAAGTCTACATAGAACTGAGTTTTAAGTAGGTTATCATCCTCAAGACCTTCTATAACAGGGTTAAGCCACTCTTGTGACTGAGATGCTTCCCTTAGCATACTCATCATTCTAGTCTCAGAGTCTGCTCCCCTTAGTATATCTAAAAGAGACTGATGTGCCTTTACAGGGTCAAGCATAACAGGGAATCCTAAATCATCTATAACTTCTTCCCCATTTTCAATCTTCTGCAAAGTTCCTAAAAACCTTCTCACTTCTTTGCCTATAGAACCAAATGCAGACTGGTAATCATTTACTTCTTGCCATCCTTCCCTTTTTGCCTCGTCTGCGTCATATAGGTCAGATAAATTATTATCACCAAAGTTATCAGGGTTAGCATCATCAGCGTACTCTAATTTATTTCCTAACTTTAATTCTTCAGTGTCCCTTAATCTCATTCTTGCATATGCAACTAGAGCTGGCCAATTTTCTATTACCTTTCTATACTCATCAGCATCATGGGTTTCACCCTCTTCTACTGCTTCTGCATAGTAATCTAATATTTCATTGTAAAGGGACTCAAATAGCATAGTTTGCCCTCCTCTCACCTTACCACTCACAGTAAATCCATTGCAAATAGCTCTTCTGCTGAGAGAAGGGTTAGCTTCCTGAAATTCACTTAGCCTTTCAGAGAACATATATGCAATCATGTTTACTCTATTGAATCTGTCTTCAGCACTAAATGTATCCAGTAGATGTTCATATGTGCTAGCTAGATTAGAGCCAAATGTATTTATTGCTTTAGCATTAGAGATAGCCAACTTTTTTCTATAGGATACCAATTTACTGGCAGCCTCTTCAATATTTGAAGTATCAAGTGGTGCATTAGGATGAGCATCATCATACATACCTCTTAGTGTAGCTACTCTATTAGCAGACCAATTGGTTACTTTAGATGCTATGACATCATCCACTCCTTTTACAGGAGTATAACAAGTTGTACTCATATTTGATTAATTGTTAGTTTGTGCAAAGGTAATTAAAATGTTTGTTTCCTACAAGGTATTATGGGAAAAAGTTAAGGGAGAATAAGCACTTAACTTATCCTCCCTTATCAATTGACTTATTTAACAATGTATTTCACACCATTAAATATAAGCCATTTGATTGTGTTTATATTAACAGGTCTAATGCCAGACTCTTTATCAGTCCTGACAATATCCATGTCCACACAATCATATCTGCCATCCCTAGATTCAAATTGAATCTTGTAGCCTCTAAGAACTCTATCTTCACCCTCCTCATAAGGGAGTACAGGATTATTAACTAGTTCAGTAACAAGATTCTTTGCTGCATTTGCAACACCTTCTTAAACATAGACTTAATGCTTACCATTCTTTCACTGAAAGAGGGTGCAGCTGCAACTGATTTCTTTGTACCAAAAGCCATATTTTTTTTTTTATTTATTAGTTATTAATATACTTTCTTGTAATAAATTCCCTCATTAAAGGTTCTGCTAATTCCTTAGCCTGAGGATGTGGAGCACCTGTAGTACCCCTTGCTCTTAGGTCAAAGAAGTGATTCCAATCAGATGTAAATCCAGTTACAACCAATTCTGTCTTTAAGGAGTTTGGTAAAACAGCTCTTGCTTGCTGAGGTGTCCATGGATTACCTTTGAATCCTGTAATATATCTTCTATCAGCAACTCTATTTTCCCATTTATCCATCAACCTAAAATATGCCTCCTCAGCACTATCTAATGCTTGAATGTAATCATGTACTTCTACATAATTACTCTTTTTATTTACCCAAGCCTTGAAGTTAACAGACTCTCCAAATGGGTTCTCCATTGTAGCTCCAACTCTGTAATTTATACCATCATGGAAATATGCTCTTCCTTCTGGTATATCTAACCAACAAGGAATAATGAAGGTAAGTTCATTACCAAACTTATCCTTGGAGTAGTTACAATACCTAGTACTTTCTTGAGCAAAAGACATTACTCTATGCCTTACAAATTCATGGGATACACCCCTATCACAGACAAAGTGTACAGTAACTCTTCTCTCATGATATTCTGTAGGCTCACAAAGATATTGTAAATCATCCTTCCAATCATTTTCTATAAGAACACGAAGATTGGTAGTAACAAATACTATTTTTGTTTGTTTAGTTAACCCCTCTTCTGTACACACTTTAGAGTATTTATTATGATAATACTTATCTAAGGGATGTATAGCAGACTTTACAGTCTCAAATTTAAGATATACAGTACCATGTTCAAGCATTGCCCCATGGCCACTTTTAATCATTCTATCTACAAAAGGCTTAGCTGAGTCTTCTGTTATCTTATCCTCAGACTTATAACATACTCTACCTACTCTCTCAATCGTTTTATAAACTCCTTCAAGACCAGTAGGCTGTTCCCATATTTCAAAACTTGGCTTAATTAGTTTCATTGCAGAACTCTTTTAATTTTTGATAAATCTTTAATACTTCCATTATTCCTCAATCACTTCAAAATCATCAACATTCCAGTCCTTCAAATCAAAGATGGCTTTAACATCCTTCTCTGTTTTATGAGCTATATAATCCCAAGCTTTCTGAGGCAATACAATTTGCTCTTCAACTGCACCTTTAAGGTCACAGTTTGAGTAATCTATATCCTCAAAATACTCACCATCTTCATCCTTTCCAGAGTCAGTAATCTCATAGTCAGATACCTTAATCTTTACAGTTTTACTAAGGGTGACACTTACTGTGACCTCAATTTCTCTTTCAGGATTATCAACCTGATTCCAGGGTGCATTAGGGTCATGTTCTGCCCCTGGGGGGTAATATCCACTTTCAGTCATTTTTTCTTTCTTTTAATGTCTGTTATCAAGTTATTCTCTTTAATCAGTCTTCGGGCAATTACACATTCAAGATTCTTAGGTATGCTGATATGCCTTCCCTTATCATTCACATAGATAGCATGGTCTCCATTATGTCTGTTATAATAGAAACCATTAAATTTCACTATCTTTATGAACTCTCTTGATGTATATTGTCTCATACTATACTTTCAGAATATCTTTATACTTTTCATAAATCTTCATACTTACTCCTTTCTATAATCATCTAATTGTTCATTTAAAGCATCCATTAGAGCTTGAAAACACTTGCTTACTTTAGGATTTACCACTCCAGCTTCTAATGTCGTTGCACTATTATTATAAGTCATTTTCATGGCAGCAATGGGTTTTGCAAAGTACTTATAGATTATATTAAATTTATCTTTATTCATATTCTTATTCCTCCTCATATTGTAATATTGCAGCAAAAGTAAATATAAATGCAACTAATGACATAAGACCATATATAAAAATAACATCTGCTTGAGATATATAGTATGCTAATATTTCCATAGCAAATATTATAATATATACTACAGCTACTAAAATTGATTTTTTCATATTAAAAAGCTTCTATATAATCAGCATCAGGAAATGTATCATAGACATCATCCCATGCACCATCTCTTTCATGCTCATCATTCTCATCATACCTATTACTATAGGTTTCCCTATGTCCATCTTTGAAATGAATTATAAATGTCATACTTCACCACCCAATTGTTTTATCCTATCATTAATATACCAAATAGCCTTCTTCAAATCCTCAATCTCTTTCTGATTATCTGTAAGGCTTGCATCTTGTTTATGCCCTGCTCTAAGTATATACTTAATAGCATTGCCTAAGCAAAAGTCCATATGTCTTGTTATATCAATCACCTCAATTCCACACTTATCTTTAAGCCATGTGTAATGTGGGGGGTGATTAACATTGTCAACTTTCTTTTGTTCCATATTATTTTTTTAATGTACCCAACAAGGGGCAATTTCTGGCACAGCTTTAATAGATACTTTCTTACAAAAGATATTAGCTGCATATTCCATACACTCACTTAACTTCTTAGCTTCCTGCTCTGCAATTTCTTCAGGTGGCTCTATCAAGTATTCATCATGTACATCATTAGGAATAAGGACTTTGAATATAAGCCCATCATTAACTAAGTGATTGAAATACCTGATACCTGCTATCTTAGTCATTGCAGCAGCAGTTCCTTGAGATGGATAGTTACATGACTGATTATCAGATGCACTCTTTCTCTTCCATAAGTGTTTCATCACTGACACATATACAGTTTCCCTGTTAATATCAATGAATCTTTCCTCTATCTTACCTGCCTTTTTAACCTTATATGAATATCTAACAGCTATTTCTTCAATAGGAACACCTTGGGCAAACCTCTTTGCAATTTCTTGCATGACAGATGGTGGAATCTCAGATATTACTCTGCCACTATCTCTTGCAGCTTTGTATATATCCCAGAAATCTTCCATACCATTCTTTCTCCTTTCAATACCTTTCAGTATAGGATAGTCATAGATATATGCCCTTAGTCCAGTTATCTTTGAGATTAGGATATAGCCTCTATTCCACATGTCTCTCTTTTGTACCTTGAAATAGCTTGCTATACCATTAAATCTCTTGAAATAGTTGTTATAAATCTCAGTTGCAAAGTCCACAGGAATGTTACAATTAGTTGCCATTGTAGGAGCCTGACCATTATAATTGAAACAGAACCTTGCCTTCTTAGCCAAATCTCTAAGGTCTTTTCTTACCTTCTTGACATCCTTCTCTGCAACCCCATCAAGGTCTTTAGGGAAGCACATCTTAGCTACAAAGGAATGTCCATCTCTTTGGTCAGGGTCATTATAAAATGCAATCCATTCCCTATCATTGGATAGTTCAGTGAATACATGACCCTCTTGGTCTCCATAATCACAATCTACTAGCAAATGACCCTTTTCAGGTACAAATGCTGCTCTTGTTTCTTCTGTGGCTGGCAGTTGTTGAACATTAACACTCTTATTATTTGCTTGTGTAGGAGTGTCTTTGCTCTCATCTGCCTCCTCTGCAATATCATCATCTTTAGTCTTACCTCCTTTACCCTTTCCTCCTGAACCACAAGATAACCTACCTGTATCCATCATTTGATTGAATGTTGGGTGGATTCTCTGTGTAACAGGATTAATGGCATCAAGGAAGTTCTGACCAAAAGATGTCACTACCTTGAAAGCTGCTGAATACTCCAAGTATAAAGGAACAATACTACTCTTACTTGCTTGCAACTCTATAAACTTAGACTCTACAGACTTTTTCATCTTGCCTGTTTTCTTGTCTTTGACTAATAGGTCAAACCCAAGTTCCTCAAACAATCTGATTACCTGCTTAGAACTATTCCAGTTAATGATACATTGAGGTCCAGTATCAAATTCAGCAAATAATGAGGGCTGTGGTATTACTACATACACATTATCTGCAAGTTTGGCTGGCTTGCCTCTCCTGTTAGTATCATAGTTTCTTGCAATGTTAGAGGTATCTCCCTTCTTCATTACATAGTCCACTACCCAATCATTGAGTTTCTGTTCAGCAATCCTTAACCTCTCAGCATCCTTATCCATCTTAGCCTTCCACTTAATAGGGTCAAGTTTAATACCACAATATTCAATGTATGCAAGAACCCTTACAAACTCATTCTCAATATTAAGTGCCACTTTCTGACCTCTTGCATTGATAGTAATAAGCTGCAAGTTCATAATATCCTCAAGATGCACTACATCATTTGCTGCATAAACTATAACTCCTTCTGTCATCCCAGCATGTATCTGTCCTCTTACAGTCTTATCAAGATAGATATGTAAATACCTGTCACAACAAGCCTGTAAAGAGAGAGATACAATACCAGGTGGGAATCCAAGAAATAGAATCTTTTCAGCTAAATAAGTATCATAGACATTTCTGACTACAATATGTTCCTTATACAGCCATCTTAAATCAAACTTTGCATTATGGATAATGAATAATCTGTCACTTTCAAGATAATCCTTATACTGCTTGACATTAATAGTCATACAATCTATTACAACCTGATTTTCCTTATTGCCAAGCTGAAGGGTAAGCAATTTACCCTGCCACATCTCTGTACCTGTAGTTTCAGTATCTAAACCTACCACTCGAAGAGGCTCTAATATTTTAAGAGACTCCTCTACAGAGATACACTTATACTTAGCATCAGGAAACTCAAATAGTTCTCTCTGACCAGTAACAAAATATATCATCATTCAAATGTTATAGTCCATCCATAACCCTCAACAAAGTCTATAGATTTGACAACTGCCTTGGCTTCTTCAAGCTTATATCCTACCACAATCATTGGACCTCCTGATGGGTCAATAAACTTATTTCCTCCTTGAACTTCACCTACTCTTAATGTAGGTATATCAGTTTTAAGTACATAAGTTTTAGAATCAGTACCATCAGGTTTAGGCATTTTCTTGAGATAGTTTTTAGCTCTATATCTGGACTTAAGTTTTATAATATCTTCCATTATTTCTTAGAATATGCAATTAAACTTTCAAAGTCAAGAATATACTTATACTTTGCAAAGAATTTACTTCCCAAGATACCATGAATCTGTACTCCTGTCTCTGCCTTTATAGCTCCAAAAGCTTCATCAAGGTCACTGATATAAAACCTGTCAATAAACTTTTGATTCCTATAAGTAACTGTCATATTACAGCATCCAAGACTCTGCGTGTTACCTCCTACACTTATGATATTCCTGCTTTCACTTATTTCCGTATACTCTAAGGAAGGCAAGATAGATTTATTGATATAGGAGAGGTCACTACCAGTATCCAAGAGAAAATTCAACTTTGTGTCCTTATTATAGAAAGTTACAATGGGTAATTCTACCAAGTCCATTGCCTCTCTAAAGGACATGTTTTCTCTCTTCTTTTGCTTGCAGTAACCTTCTACACCATTAATAATAATAGATAGAATAATTACTGCAAGCATAATACCAATTATTTCTAATACCATGCTTCATGCTTTTTTAGTTACTACTTGACACCAGAAGTACCAAATCCCCCTCTGTTATCATCACCCAAGTCATCTACTTCCACAAGTTCAATGCCTGAACTCAGTAGCCATTTAATCTTCTGCCACATAGTAGCTTTCTGACTAAGCTGTATCCTAAATTGACAGATTCTATCACCTGCTTCAATAGTGGTCTCTCTCATAGAGGAACATATATAGTGCCACTGGTCATTATTACCATTGTATATATTATCCACTACACCTTGACCACTTGGGATGAATAACCCTAACTTCTTAGGACCACTACTCCTTGAATCAATAATAGCTTCAAATCCTTGTGGTAGTTGCATTGCAACTCCAAGAGGAATATAATAGGTAGGAATCTCTATATCCATATGACCTACTCTCTCTCCTTCAATAGTTTTTCTTTTGAGGACATCAGCCTGTGGTGCAGGAATAGTGATATTTATGGCAGACCTCAAATCTATCCAGTCACCATTCCCATTAATTACAGGCATACAGCCTTCAGTTAATACTTTTACTTTAATTTTCAGTTTCATGTTTCCAAAATTTACTTGTTATGTCTATCAACTCTCCATCACTAACCTTATAGAATCTCTGGTTAGTAGTCTTACTATTAAGTGGACCAAATTCTTCCTTATATGGCCCAAGCTTGATAAAATCAAAATTACTAAGTTCAATATCCTTACTAAGCTCTTGTCTACCACTATACCATCCAACTTTTAACTCTGGATAATATTCCTTAATGTCTTGTGCAATATCATCTACTTCACTTGGATTAGCATCACCTCCCATAATACATACACAAGTTATACCCTTATTACTGTCAATAAGATTAGTCAAGTGTTGTAAATCAAGGGGTTCTCCTATATCCTGTGCCAAGTAAGAGCTATGACAGCCCTTACATTGACATGGACAATTAGATATGTTGATAGCAAGAGTTATTTCATCAGGTATCTCCATAAAGACTACCTTTGTATCTACATACTTCAACATATCATAGTTTTAATCCATCAGCAGTTGGTGCTACATAATCTCCAGACTTAGGGTCTTTGCTCTCAGGATATGGGTCAGGACTATTAAGAGCCTTTAAGTGCATACCTAACCACATGATACCCTCTTGTAACTTAGTTACTGCAAGGCTCTTCTCTCTTGTAGAAGAAAGCTCCTTCACTCTTTGAAGTACCTCATCAATATCCTTTCTGAGCTGTTTTGTTTTAACTATTTCTGATTCCATATTATTAAATATTTTTACTATAAACTCTTTTACCTGCTTCAATCTGTCTATCCTTACCAAATGCCTTAATAGGTCTTAAATAACCTATTACTCTAGTATGCCAAGTAATGTTATGACTATGACATTTAGGGCATTCTGTTATAGGATGCTTAGTAATATAACCACAATCATCGCACTCACTATTAGGAATATTAAATGTGAAATAGTTGGTCCCATTAGCTATTGCAAAGTCTATCAGTTTGAGATATTGTTCCTTACTAAGGTGGTCTTCAAGATTAATATGACAAGCTGAGCCTCCATCACAATATTGTGCTGTTTGCCTTCCATGCAAAATCATCTTATCTAGTACTGAAGTATCATCATGGGCATCAAAGAAATATGAGTTATAAAGATTTTCATCTTCAGGAACTACATAACCATCCTTTTTATCCCATCTATAATTCTTACCACCAAGAGATTCAGCAGGAACTACCTCAGAATTAAACAAGAAAGGTCTCTTCTTGTCATGGATAGAATGTAACTTGTTCTGTTCCTTAATAGTGCCAAGAATCAATTGCAAGAACTTAATATATTCAGGATTATTAGACACCTCAAGACCTAAGAACTTAGCTGCTTCATTTAAGCCATTGATACCAATGGTACTATACAACTTGTTTATGTGTATATAGCCACCATTACAAGCTGCAAACATACCTTTCTCTTCTTGCTCATAAAGCATAGTCTTATAAGCAATATGATACTTGTAGACTCTTTCAAGGATATTTGTAAGATACTCTTCAAAGCCAGTATAATCTATTCTTCTATTCATAGTCTTGATTCCGACTATAGAACCTGTAGAACTCCCAATAAACCTAGTACTGAATCCATCTATGCACTCTCCTTTGAACCAATCTTGCACAATTCTATTGATATTAAGAGTGATAACATGACAGCTACCAGTCATAACACCAGTAAGACCTGATGTAGGATTAAATGTATTCTCTGTAAATTCATTTCTCAATCTACAGCATGATGCAAGACTATCAGCACTATCTGAAATATAGGTAAAGAATGAATGTCCTTCTGCATACATTTCTGCACAGAAGTCTTTATATTCCTTATCTATAATATCTTTGCCATCATGTACCATTGCTAGAGTTTCAACAGGAAAGGTTAAAATCTTCTTGGTTCTAAGTTTATTGAAGAATTTCATGAACATCTTCTGAAGAACATTAATTGCAGTCCACTCAGGCTTAGTCCCATCAGGATAGCAAAATTCTCCAAACAATGAACTAAAATATGTATGGTCATAATAAGACACATTTGTAAATGGACTCTGATATGACCTATTACCAGCAGGTTGATTAACACCATAGATAAACTGCTTGAAAGCTTTCTCTATGAAATCTCTGACTGTCCTTTGAACCTTACAATGAGAATTTGTTACAACACAATCAAGCTTCTCATACCACTTATCTCCAAACTCTGCAATAATGTAATAGTTTAGAACAATGAAATATTCTCCAAAGGCTACTGCACCTTTACATTGGGAAGAAAGCAAGAAGGCAAGGTTAGTTATTTGTCCACTAAATGATTGTAAATCATTAGGAGGACCTGGTGTCACACCATCAATATTACCTACACCCTCTGTCATAAGTGGATAAAGAGAATCTGCTTGACAATATAACTTCAAAGTAGGTACACTAGCTTCATCATGAGGATAGATTATATGATTCTCAACATCTATTTTATATTGCTTTGCTACCTCTGGATAAAGGACATTAAGTTCATCCTTCATTCTCTGTCTCTGAATAATTCTATTCTCTACCTTATAAACTTCTCCATCAAGATTAGCAACATTCTTCTGAGTTACATTAGCATTAGGGTCAGTCTCTGAAGAACTAGCAGCATTATCATCAGAATCTTCATAGTTAGACATATAGTCAATTCTTCCTCTAATGAACCTAGACTCTTCATGTTTGTTTCTATAAATGATATAACTCTTTGCCACATCAAAGTGCTTCTCATTCATAAGTATATCCTCAACTTTATTTTGGATTTCTTCAATACCTATTGTATCTCCTTCCAAGGTACTAAATAGGGCATGAATCATATCTCCAAGATATTGAGGCATTTCCTTATTACAAGACTCGAAGGCTTTTCTTACAGCTCTGTTAGTCTTATTGATGTCAAATTCTTCTTTGCTTCCATCTCTTTTTATTACCTGCATAATTATAACAATTAAAGATTATCAAAATTGTCCCATAATTTTCTAATTTGATTCTGAGTCTCCTCTTTTATATCTACTATAGGAATGTTTGGGGCTTTAACCCCTTTTAGATGTTCTACTCCCTCGTATATATCATACTCTACATCTGGGTAAGGAGATATATAGTGGGGATTACTACTACAGGAGTAGTCACTGCAAGAATCACAAAATTGACTACCTGCTTGTCCACTACTACAACCACTCATAGTTCATATAACCAATTTCTTAAATCATTAGTACCAGTTTCACTAATTCCTATAGGCACTTTTGGTCTTGAAGTGAGATAAGAGTTAAGCTCTTTTCCTATTACAAAAGGACTTCTCATTTCAATTTGGTCATTCTTTCCAAACTTCAATGTACCTTGTGCTCTAGTAAAGGGACAGTTCCATACAAGAGGGGTTAAAGTCCTCTTATTGACCACAATAAAATCATAGTCAAGCAGCTTGAAGTCTCTGAAGTACTCATCCTTATCCATATTCTGCCTTATAATAGCCCAATATAGTCTGGCTTGAATATCATATTTCCAATCTACAAAGGATTTATAGAAATCCCACTCTGTATGGGAACTTGTTTTCAAATCTACTGGCTTTACCCACTTCTCTTTATGATTGACTATAATTAAGTCAGCCATATTTCTATAGGTTATACCATCAAACTCTCCCTTAAACTTCAACTGATATAATCTTTCAATATCAGGCTCAAAAGGATTATCATCTGCAAAGTATAACTTGGTAGAACTACTTTCCTTCAATACCCTAACTGCATTAACTGCATCCTGATAAGTCTGAGTATCTATGATACACCTATCACCTGCCACAAACAGCAAATTATAGTAGTCAGTACCTTTCTCTCTGATAACCTTAGCCCTTGTCTCAGGCTTCCAATTCATTTGGTAGTTTTGGGCTTCAGTTTCTCTAATAATTGAATTATCAGGTATATTAAGCAGGCTTCTATATGTTCCAGCATATTGCTTGTACAATGATTTTATTATCTCCACAATAGAGTCAGGTATTGAGGGAAATTCAGCTACCATGAACCTTTCATCAAACTCCTCTTGTCCACCTGTAATGATAGAATCTACAGCAGAGCCAAAAGTAAGGGAAGGAGTTTCTATCCTGTCAAATAGCTTATCCAAGTTATTAAACCCCTCCCTTTCATATCTTGCAAGAGTAGAGTAGCTAAGTGCAGGGTCTGCTCTATACTCCTCTTCACTTACTTGCCATGAAATATCACGTAAACTCTTCATCATCTGTATGAGTTAAAGTTAACTGGTAATCTATTTCTGCCTTAAGAGTCTGTAAAACCCCAAGTCTTTGCTTTACCTCTCTTATAGTAGCATCCACATTATCCTTGAAAATAATAGGATTAGGGTCATATTCCAATACAGGCAATTTATTAGCTTGTTGTATCAGTTTGTGAATTACATTCTGTTGCATAGTCTTTGATTATTTCTATTGCCTGTAAGAGCTGTCCCTTGGTATAAACTTCAAAGTATATAGACCTTCTTCCAGTACTAACCAATACATCATCAAGATACTTTATAAACATCTTCTTCTTAATATAGAAGACATCATTTTCAATTCCTTTAGCCTCAATGTAAACATCCAAGCCATTATAATTGAAGTAAAAGTCTGGTGTGTATTTTATACTTACTACTTTGCCTGTTTTCTGAACAAGTATCTTTGAATGGCATGTATTTACTCCCTCAGATATTCTCCTTATCTTCTGCTTGTCAGTCTCCCTGTCATAATAGGGAGTGATAGGACTAAAGCCATCCCACAAAGTGAAAGTAATTGGTTCATATTGAGGAGTAAACCCCCGTTGAAGAAGAGTATCATATATACTCTTCTCCAATTGGGATTTAAAGGTTATACCTTTAGAGCTACTCTGTGTGGCATTTCTAATTTTCTTATTTGCCACTTCTGAATAGCTCTTTAAGGATTTCTCTTACAATGCTGCAAGCAGTCTTGGCATCTTCAACAGACCTGAATGCTGCAAAGTTTCTGTAGTTCTTGATATGAGCCTTATTGGCCTTGGTAATCCTTCCATCAAGCATGGAAACTACATAGATTTCAGGACTCTTCTCAATATGGTCTTCATACTTCTTGTCAAGCTCAATAGCCACTTCTCTGAGTACTATGGAGAATGCAGCAGCAGGATACACACTGTCAATGGTATTGAGGTAGCTATACATTTTCTCTACCTTCCAGTTAAGTTTCTTTGCTAGCTTTTCAACATAGTAGTGAAGATTCATATGTGACTCAGTAGGCATAACTTTGTCTACATCAAAGTCAGAACCAGGTGAGGTAGTAATAATACCTCTCTCAATCAGTTTAGGCAAAGCTGCCTTGGTAACTACTACACTTTCTACCACAGTTCCTTCACCAAGCAGAGGGTGTTTAGTCTTAGTTACCTTGGTAAGAGTGTCTCCAATCTGTACTTCTTTTCCATTTTTCAAATAAAATTTTTCCATTGTTTTTTGTTTTTTTTTTTT
>JAFEHB010000015.1_pt2 | contig 99345 bp, 81 predicted proteins | sample 9267121 | NCBI WGS metagenome assembly JAFEHB01 (sample SAMN17103336, study PRJNA684904) | human gut metagenome | isolation source: diarrhea sample from child under the age of five | host: Homo sapiens | place: South Africa: Mafikeng, Mafikeng Provincial Hospital | collected 2019-09 | reverse complement strand
AGCGCCGTATCAGCAGCCGGCTTACGATCCGCATGCCGGTCAACCTGCGCCGCAGTCCTATCAGCCTGAGCCAGCGCCGTATCAGCAGCCGACTTACGATCCGCATGCCGGTCAACCTGCGCCGCAGGCCTATCAGCCTGAGCCAGCGCCGTATCAGCAGCCGGCTTACGATCCGCATGCCGGTCAACCTGCGCCGCAGGCCTATCAGCCGGAGCCAGCGCCGTATCAGCAGCCGGCTTACGATCCCTATGCCGGTCAGCCTGCGCCTCAGACCTATCAGCAGCCGGCTTACGATCCGAATGCCGGTCAGCCCGCGCCGCAGACCTACCAGCAGCCGGCTTACGACCCGCATGCCGGCCAGCCCGCGCCGCAGCCGTATCAGCCGGAGCCAGCGGCGTATCAGCCGCAAAGCGCGCCAGTTCCCCCACCGGAGCCAGAGCCCGAGGTCGTGCAGGAGGAAGTGAAACGTCCGCCGCTCTATTATTTCGAGGAAGTGGAAGAGAAGCGGGCGCGCGAACGCGAGCTGTTGGCCTCCTGGTATCAGCCAATTCCTGAGCCGGAAAGTCCGATTGCCACTAAACCGCTGACGCCGCCGACCACTGCGTCCAAACCGCCAGTGGAGACAACCGTAGTCTCTGCGGTAGCGGCTGGGGTGCATCAGGCTACCGCCGCCAGCGGCGGCGCGGCGGCAGCAACCTCGTCCACTGCCGCATCCGCTGCGGCTACGCCATTGTTCAGCCCGGCGTCCAGCGGCCCACGGGTTCAGGTGAAAGAGGGCATCGGTCCAAAACTACCGCGGCCCAATCGCGTGCGTGTTCCTACGCGTCGGGAACTGGCCTCCTACGGCATCAAGCTACCGTCGCAGCGGGAGGCGGAACAGCGCGCGCGGCAGGCGGAGCGCGATCCGCATTATGATGATGAGCTGCTCTCGGATGAGGAAGCGGATGCTATGGAGCAGGATGAACTGGCTCGCCAGTTCGCCGCCACCCAGCAGCAGCGCTACGGTCATCGCTGGGAAGACGATAACGCGACTGATGACGATGAGGCCGACGCCGCGGCGGAAGCGGAGCTGGCGCGTCAGTTTGCCGCTACCCAGCAGCAGCGGTACGCTACCGAGCAGCCGCCGGGCGCCAACCCGTTCTCGCCGGCAGATTATGAATTCTCGCCGATGAAAACGTTGGTCAATGACGGCCCGAGCGAACCGCTGTTTACGCCGACGCCGGAAGTCCAGCCGCAGCAGCCGGCCCAGCGCTATCAACAACCGGCGGCCGCTCCGCAGCAGAGTTATCAACCTGCGCAGCATCAGCCGATACACCATCAGCCTGTGCCGCCGCAGCCGCAGTCCTATCCGACTGCGTCGCAGCCCGTGCAGCCGCAACAACCGGTTGCCCCGCAGGGGCATCAGCCTGCCGCCCCTGCGCCGCAGGAGAGCCTGATCCACCCGCTGCTGATGCGCAATGGCGATAGTCGACCGCTGCAAAAGCCGACCACGCCACTGCCGTCGCTGGATCTGCTTACCCCGCCGCCGAGTGAAGTCGAGCCGGTGGATACCTTTGCTCTCGAGCAGATGGCACGCCTGGTGGAAGCGCGACTCGCCGATTTCCGCATTAAAGCGGATGTGGTGAACTACTCACCGGGGCCGGTGATCACCCGCTTCGAACTGAATCTGGCGCCTGGCGTTAAGGCCGCACGGATCTCTAACCTGTCACGGGACCTGGCGCGATCGCTGTCAACGGTCGCCGTGCGCGTGGTGGAGGTGATCCCGGGCAAACCGTATGTCGGGCTTGAGCTGCCGAATAAAAAACGCCAGACCGTCTACCTGCGTGAAGTGCTCGACAACGCCAAGTTCCGTGATAACCCATCTCCGCTCACCGTGGTGCTGGGTAAAGACATCGCTGGCGATCCGGTAGTAGCCGATCTGGCGAAAATGCCGCATCTGCTGGTGGCCGGTACCACCGGTTCCGGTAAGTCTGTTGGCGTCAACGCCATGATCCTCAGCATGCTCTACAAGGCGCAGCCGGAAGATGTGCGTTTCATTATGATCGACCCGAAAATGCTCGAGCTGTCGGTCTACGAAGGAATTCCGCACCTGCTGACGGAAGTGGTCACCGACATGAAAGACGCCGCCAATGCGCTGCGCTGGAGCGTCAATGAGATGGAGCGCCGCTACAAGCTGATGTCGGCGCTGGGCGTGCGTAACCTGGCGGGCTACAACGAGAAGATCGCCGAAGCCGCGCGCATGGGACGTCCGATCCCGGATCCGTACTGGAAGCCTGGCGACAGCATGGACGCCGTACATCCGGTGCTGGAAAAACTGCCGTACATCGTGGTGCTGGTGGATGAATTCGCCGATCTGATGATGACCGTCGGCAAAAAGGTGGAAGAGCTGATCGCTCGCCTGGCGCAGAAAGCGCGCGCGGCGGGGATCCACCTGGTGCTGGCGACACAGCGTCCGTCGGTAGATGTTATTACCGGCCTGATTAAGGCCAACATCCCGACGCGCATCGCCTTTACCGTGTCGAGTAAAATTGACTCACGTACCATTCTCGATCAGGGCGGCGCGGAATCGCTGCTGGGTATGGGGGATATGCTTTACTCCGGGCCGAACTCTACCACGCCGGTGCGTGTCCACGGGGCGTTTGTGCGCGACCAGGAAGTCCACGCCGTGGTTCAGGACTGGAAAGCCCGCGGTCGCCCGCAATATGTGGATGGCATTACCTCCGACAGCGAAAGCGAAGGCGGCGGTGGCGGCTTCGATGGCGGGGAAGAGCTGGATCCGTTGTTCGATCAGGCAGTCAACTTTGTGACCGAGAAGCGCAAAGCGTCGATTTCCGGGGTTCAGCGTCAGTTCCGCATCGGCTATAACCGTGCCGCGCGTATTATCGAACAGATGGAAGCGCAGGGTATCGTCAGCGAGCAGGGCCATAACGGTAACCGCGAAGTGCTGGCGCCGCCGCCCTTTGAATGAGTGCAAAGTTGGGTAAATAAGCGCAAAATCAGCCAATTCTTCTGTCCCGCCGCCGCCGGCGGTCCTACAGTAGGGGCAGAAGAGGCTCCCGCGTCGGGAGTGACGCACATTAAGGAAGAACAATGAAAAAACTCGCAATCACCTGTGCATTACTGTCTGGTATGGTCGTCAGCCAGGTCTGGGCAGATGCGGCCAGCGACTTAAAAAGCCGTCTTGATAAAGTGAGCAGCTTCCATGCCAGCTTCACGCAAAAAGTCACCGACGGCAGCGGTAACGCCGTGCAGGACGGGCAGGGAGACCTGTGGGTGAAACGCCCGAACCTGTTTAACTGGCATATGACCCAGCCGGATGAGAGCGTCCTCGTTTCGGATGGTAAAACGCTGTGGTTCTATAACCCGTTCGTCGAGCAGGCCACGGCGACCTGGCTGAAAGACGCTACCAGCAACACGCCGTTTATGCTGATTGCCCGCAACCAGTCCAGCGACTGGCAGCAATATAATATCAAGCAAAATGGCGATGATTTTGTGCTGACGCCAAAAAGCGGCAGCGGCAACCTCAAGCAGTTCACGATCAACGTCGGTCGGGACGGCACTATCCATCAGTTCAGCGCCGTCGAGCAGGATGATCAGCGCAGCAGCTATCAGCTGAAATCGCAGCAGAACGGCGCCGTCGACGCAGCTAAGTTCACCTTTACGCCGCCGAAAGGGGTGACGGTGGACGATCAACGTAAGTAGAGGCGAAAGTGAGCAATCTGTCGCTCGATTTTTCCGACAACGCGTTTCAACCTCTGGCCGCTCGCATGCGGCCAGAAAATTTAGCGCAGTATATTGGCCAGCAGCACCTGCTGGCGCCGGGTAAACCCCTGCCGCGGGCCATTGAGGCCGGGCACCTGCATTCGATGATCCTCTGGGGGCCGCCGGGTACCGGCAAGACCACTCTGGCGGAAGTGATTGCCCGCTACGCCAGCGCCGATGTCGAACGGATCTCAGCGGTAACCTCCGGGGTGAAAGAGATTCGCGAGGCTATTGAGCGCGCGCGGCAAAATCGCAACGCCGGCCGGCGAACCATCCTGTTTGTTGACGAAGTGCATCGCTTTAATAAAAGCCAGCAGGATGCCTTTCTGCCGCATATTGAAGACGGCACCATTACTTTTATTGGCGCGACCACCGAAAACCCCTCCTTTGAGCTTAACTCGGCGCTGCTCTCCCGCGCTCGCGTCTACTTACTGAAATCGCTCACCACCGACGATATCGAGCGGGTGCTTGACCAGGCGATGAACGATAAAACCCGCGGCTACGGCGGCCAGGATATCATTTTGCCGGATGAGACCCGCAGGGCTATTGCCGAACTAGTGAACGGCGACGCGCGGCGAGCGCTGAATACCCTGGAAATGATGGCCGATATGGCCGAAAGCGATGACTCGGGCAAGCGGGTGCTGAAGGCGGAACTGCTGACCGAGATCGCTGGCGAGCGCAGCGCGCGCTTTGATAATAAAGGCGACCGGTTCTACGATTTGATTTCCGCCCTGCATAAGTCGGTGCGCGGTAGCGCGCCGGATGCGGCACTTTACTGGTACGCGCGGATCATCACCGCCGGCGGCGATCCGCTGTACGTTGCTCGCCGCTGTCTGGCGATTGCCTCGGAAGATGTCGGCAACGCCGACCCGCGGGCGATGCAGGTCGCCATTTCGGCGTGGGACTGCTTTACCCGCGTCGGGCCGGCGGAAGGCGAACGGGCGATTGCCCAGGCCATTGTCTATCTGGCCTGCGCGCCGAAAAGCAACGCGGTGTACACCGCCTTCAAAGCGGCGCTGGCCGACGCGCGGGATCGTCCTGACTACGACGTTCCGGTGCATCTGCGCAATGCGCCGACGAAGCTGATGAAAGAGATGGGCTATGGCCAGGAGTATCGTTACGCTCATGACGAACCCAACGCCTACGCCGCCGGCGAGCAGTACTTCCCGCAGGAAATGGCGCAAACGCGCTATTATCACCCGACAAACCGGGGGCTTGAGGGCAAAATTGGCGAAAAGCTCGCCTGGCTCGCTGAACAGGATCAAAATAGCCCGATAAAACGCTACCGCTAATTGAGGCGTTGCGGTAAGGTTATTACACTATTTCCGTGGTCGTAGTCTGCGGCCACTTTTCTTTTTTAATTCGATAAGCACAGGATAAGCATGCTCGATCCCAATCTGCTGCGTACCGAGCCAGACGCAGTCGCAGAAAAACTGGCACGCCGGGGCTTTAAGCTGGATGTAGATAAACTTCGCGCGCTTGAAGAGCGTCGTAAAGTTCTGCAGGTGCAAACGGAAAACCTGCAGGCGGAGCGTAACTCCCGATCGAAATCCATTGGCCAGGCGAAAGCGCGCGGGGAAGACATCGAGCCATTACGCCTGGAAGTTAACAAGTTTGGCGAACAACTGGATGCTGCAAAATCCGAGCTGGAAACGCTGCTGGCGGAAATTCGCGATATCGCGCTGGCGATCCCGAATATTCCTCATGATGATGTGCCGGTTGGTCGCGACGAAAACGACAACGTTGAAGTTAGCCGCTGGGGTACGCCGCGCCAGTTCGATTTTGAGGTGCGCGATCATGTGACGCTGGGTGAAATGCACGGGGGGCTGGATTTTGCCGCCGCCGTTAAGCTCACCGGCTCGCGCTTCGTGGTGATGAAAGGGCAGCTGGCCCGTCTGCACCGCGCCCTGGCGCAGTTCATGCTGGATCTGCACACCGAACAGCATGGCTACAGCGAAAACTATGTCCCGTACCTGGTAAACCAGGATACCCTGTATGGCACTGGCCAGCTGCCGAAATTCGCCGGCGACCTGTTCCATACCCGTCCGCTGGAAGAAGAGGCTGACAGCAGCAACTACGCGCTGATCCCGACGGCGGAAGTGCCGCTGACCAACCTGGTGCGCGATGAAATCATCGACGAAGACGATCTGCCGATCAAAATGACCGCCCATACGCCGTGCTTCCGCTCTGAAGCCGGTTCCTATGGCCGCGACACCCGCGGTCTGATCCGTATGCACCAGTTCGATAAAGTTGAAATGGTGCAGATCGTCCGCCCGGAAGACTCTATGGCCGCGCTGGAAGAGATGACCGGTCACGCCGAGAAAGTGCTGCAGCTGCTGGGCCTGCCGTACCGTAAGGTCGCGCTGTGCACCGGCGATATGGGCTTCAGCGCCTGCAAAACCTATGACCTCGAAGTATGGGTTCCGGCGCAAAACACTTATCGTGAGATCTCCTCCTGCTCCAACGTCTGGGATTTCCAGGCGCGTCGTATGCAGGCTCGCTGCCGCAGCAAGTCCGATAAGAAGACCCGTCTCGTTCATACCCTGAATGGTTCTGGCCTGGCAGTAGGTCGTACCCTGGTGGCGCTGATGGAAAACTATCAGCAGGCTGATGGCCGTATCGAGATCCCGGAAGTGCTGCGCCCGTATATGCGCGGCCTCGAATATATCGGCTAAACTTCTCACTCCTTCTTTTAAAAGCGCCTGCGGGCGCTTTTTTTACGCCCTTATTGATACCGGGCAATAATCCTTTTCGCGAATGCAGTGATACTCCCTTTGGATTAAACCAGCATAAAAAACCAATAATATCGCAAAGCATTATATATATGTCTATATAACGCTTGTCAGTTTATTGTGAGCAACCAAAGCGAGTATCCATGAAAATTAAAGCCCCTGATGCTTTACTGGCTGCTGAGGTAAGCCGCCGTGGTCTGATGAAAACCACGGCAATAGGCGGCCTGGCGCTGGCCAGCAACGCACTAACGTTACCTTTTACCCGACTGTCGCATGCTGCCGATACGCCGGCGCCCGCCAGTGAGAAGGTGGTCTGGAGCGCCTGCACCGTCAACTGCGGTAGCCGTTGCCCGCTGCGCATGCACGTGGTGGATGGCGCGATTAAATACGTCGAAACCGATAATACCGGTGATGATAACTATGACGGTTTGCACCAGGTCCGCGCCTGCCTGCGTGGGCGTTCAATGCGCCGCCGGGTCTATAATCCGGACCGTCTGAAGTACCCGATGAAGCGCGTTGGTAAACGCGGTGAGGGCAAGTTCGAGCAAATCAGCTGGGAAGAGGCGTTGGATACCATCGCCAGCAATATGCAGCGGCTGATTAAAGAGTACGGCAACGAATCCATCTATCTGAACTACGGCACCGGCACGCTCGGCGGGACGCTGACCCGCTCCTGGCCGCCGGGGAAAACGCTGATTGCCCGTCTGATGAACTGCTGCGGTGGCTATCTCAACCATTATGGCGACTATTCATCAGCGCAGATTGCTGCCGGTCTGAATTACACCTACGGCGGCTGGGCGGACGGCAACAGCCCATCGGATATTGAAAACAGTCAGCTGGTGGTGCTGTTCGGCAATAACCCCGGCGAAACGCGGATGAGCGGCGGCGGGGTGACGTACTACCTTGAACAGGCGCGGCAGAAATCCAATGCCCGGATGATAATCATCGATCCGCGCTATACCGACACCGGCGCCGGGCGTGAAGATGAATGGATCCCGATTCGTCCTGGGACCGATGCGGCACTGGTTTCGGGCCTCGCGTGGGTGATGATCACCGAGAATCTGGTCGATCAGCCGTTCCTCGATAAATACTGCGTGGGATACGACGAGAAAACGCTGCCCGCCGGTGCGCCAGCCAATGGTCATTACAAAGCTTACATTCTTGGCCAGGGCACTGACGGTATCGCCAAAACGCCGGAGTGGGCCTCGACGATTACCGGTATTCCGCGCGAACGCATTGTTAAACTGGCGCGCGAAATTGCCACCGCCAAACCGGCCTATATTAGCCAGGGCTGGGGTCCGCAGCGTCACGCCAACGGAGAGATCGCCACCCGCGCCATCTCAATGCTCGCCATTCTGACGGGTAACGTCGGGATCAACGGCGGCAATAGCGGGGCGCGCGAGGGCTCGTATAGTCTGCCTTTTGAGCGTATGCCGACGCTGGAGAATCCGGTTGAGACCAGTATCTCGATGTTTATGTGGACCGATGCTATTGAGCGCGGCCCGGAAATGACCGCTCTGCGCGACGGCGTACGCGGTAAAGATAAGCTCGACGTGCCGATCAAGATGATCTGGAACTATGCGGGCAACTGTCTGATTAACCAGCATTCTGAGATCAACCGGACCCACGAAATCCTGCAGGACGACAAGAAATGCGAGATGATTGTGGTCATTGACTGCCATATGACCTCCTCGGCGAAATACGCCGATATTCTGCTGCCGGACTGTACCGCCTCCGAGCAGATGGATTTCGCGCTGGATGCCTCCTGCGGCAACATGTCCTACGTTATCTTTGCCGATCAGGCCATCAAGCCGCGCTTTGAATGCAAAACCATCTATGAGATGACCAGCGAACTGGCAAAGCGCCTGGGCGTCGAAGAGCTGTTTACCGAGGGCCGTACCCAGGAAGGCTGGATGCGCTATCTGTATGAGCAGTCGCGCAAAGCGATTCCCGACCTGCCGGATTTCGACACCTTCCGTCAGCAGGGCATCTATAAGCAGCGCGATCCGCAAGGTCATCATGTGGCCTACAAAGCCTTCCGTGAGGATCCGCAGGCTAATCCGCTGACCACGCCTTCGGGCAAGATCGAAATTTACTCGCAGGATCTGGCGAAAATCGCGGCCACCTGGGAGCTGCCGGAAGGGGATGTTATCGATCCGCTGCCGATCTACACCCCGGGTTTCGAAAACTACAACGATCCGCTGACAGCGAAATACCCGCTACAGCTCACCGGCTTCCACTATAAATCTCGCGTCCACTCGACCTACGGCAACGTCGATGTGCTGAAGGCCGCCTGTCGGCAGGAGATGTGGATTAACCCGATCGATGCCCGCAAGCGCGGCATTGCCAACGGCGATCGTATTCGCATCTTCAACGATCGGGGTGAAGTGCATATCGAAGCGAAGGTGACGCCGCGCATGATGCCGGGCGTCGTCGCGCTGGGGGAAGGGGCCTGGTACAACCCGGACGCCTCGCGTGTGGATCAGGCGGGCAGTATCAACGTGCTGACCACCCAGCGTCCGTCGCCGCTGGCGAAGGGAAACCCGTCGCATACCAACCTCGTTCAGGTTGAGAAGCTGTAAGGAGTAACCGATGACAACTCAGTATGGATTTTTTATTGATTCCGCCCGTTGCACCGGTTGCAAAACCTGCGAACTGGCCTGTAAGGACTACAAGAACCTGACCCCGGAGGTCAGCTTCCGCCGCATCTATGAATATGCCGGCGGCGACTGGCAGGAGAACAACGGCGTCTGGCAGCAGAACGTGTTTGCCTATTACCTCTCCATCGCCTGTAACCACTGTGAAGATCCGGCCTGCACCAAGGTCTGTCCGAGCGGCGCGATGCATAAGCGCGAAGACGGTTTTGTGGTGGTCAACGAAGAGGTATGCATTGGCTGCCGCTACTGCCATATGGCCTGCCCGTACGGCGCCCCGCAGTATAACGCCGACAAAGGCCATATGACCAAATGCGATGGCTGTCACGAGCGCGTCGCCGAGGGGAAAAAGCCGATCTGCGTCGAGTCCTGCCCGCTGCGGGCGTTGGATTTCGGGCCGATTGCCGAACTGCGCGCTAAGCACGGCCAGCTGGCCGCGGTAGCGCCGCTGCCGTCGGCGCACTTTACCCGGCCGAGTATCGTTATCAAACCTAACGCCAATGCCCGGCCGTGTGGCGATACCACCGGTTACCTGGCGAACCCGAAGGAGGTGTGAGATGGGAAACGGATGGCATGAATGGCCGCTGATGGTCTTTACGGTCTTCGGCCAGTGCGTCGTAGGCGGCTTTATTGTTCTGGCGCTGGCGCTGATGACAGGCAAGCTTTCCCGTGAGCAGGAGCTGCGCGTGGTGGGCAGCATGTTCGGACTGTGGGTATTGATGGGGATCGGGTTTATTGCCTCGACGATGCACCTTGGCTCGCCGCTGCGGGCCTTTAATTCGCTGAATCGCATGGGAGCCTCGTCGCTGAGTAATGAAATAGCCAGCGGGGCGATCTTCTTCGCCGTCGGCGGAATTGGCTGGCTGCTGGCCGTGTGCAAAAAGCTGCCTGCCGGCCTGCGGAGCCTGTGGCTGGTGGTGACCATGGTGCTGGGCGTGATTTTCGTGTGGATGATGGTGCGGGTATACAACACCATCGACACGGTGCCGACCTGGTACACCGTTTGGACGCCGCTGAGCTTCTTCCTGACGCTGTTTATCGGCGGTCCACTGCTGGGCTACCTGCTGCTGCGCGTCGCAGGCGTCGATGGTTGGGCGCTGCGCCTGCTGCCGGTGGTTAGTTTGCTGGCGCTGCTGGTCAGTATTATGGTGGTCGTGATGCAGGGAAGTGAACTTGCCACCATCCGCAGCTCAGTTCAGCAGGCCTCCGCCCTGGTGCCGGATTACGGGTTGCTTATGGCCTGGCGCGTGGTGCTGCTGGCCCTGGCCCTGGCCTGCTGGTGCGTGCCGCAGATTCGCGGCCGCAAACCGGCGGTCTCGCTGCTCGGCCTGGCCTTTGTTCTGATACTGGCGGGAGAGATGATCGGCCGCGGCATATTCTATGGCCTGCATATGACCGTTGGGATGGCTGTCGCCAGTTAACTACCTCCATCATGCCGGTGCCTAACCACCGGCATGATGAAAACGTGCTGTCGATAGATGAAATTTTTCAACTGAAATTAACTTCGGCATTTATTAATAAACCAGCAAAAACAATAGCGTATTATCTGTTGTCTCACCTTTTTCCATCCTCTGGATAAAAAACTTCTATCGTAGCCGACAAAACCGCGTCACGCCTGATTTCAGGTGGATTGACAATGTTTTTAGCAGTGGCATGATGCGCTCGCGATCTGAACATTCCTCACGGTTTTTACCCATGACCATCTACACCCGGCCAGTGCAAATGCTGCTCTGTGGCCTGCTTTTATTGACCCTGGCGATAGCGGTGCTGAATACGCTCGTCCCGCTCTGGCTCGCCCATGAAAACATGCCAACCTGGCAGGTCGGCATGGTGGGGTCATCCTATTTTACCGGCAACCTGGCCGGTACGTTGCTGGCCGGCTGGGTGATCAAGCGCCTGGGGTTTAACCGTAGCTATTATCTCGCATCGTTAATTTTCGCCGTCGGCTGCGTAGGGCTGGGGATCACCGTTGGCTTCTGGACATGGCTGAGCTGGCGTTTTATCGCCGGCATAGGTTGCGCGATGATCTGGGTGGTGGTGGAAAGCGCGCTGGTTTGCAGCGGCACTTCCCGCAGTCGCGGTCGTCTGCTGGCGGCGTACATGATGGTCTATTACGTCGGTACCGTACTGGGCCAGCTGATGGTCAGTAAATTACCCACCGATTTAATGAGCGTCCTGCCGTGGGTGACCGGCCTGGCGCTGGCGGCGATCCTGCCGTTGCTGTTTACCCGCATTATGGGGCAGGCAGAAGAGCCGCATGAAACGGTACGTATCTGGCCGATGCTGAAGCTGCGCCAGGCGCGCCACGGGGTCAATGGCTGTATTATTTCGGGGATTGTCCTCGGCTCGCTGTATGGCCTGATGCCGCTGTGGCTGAACCATCAGGGCGTCAGCGACTCCGGCATCGGCTTCTGGATGGCGGTGATGGTGAGTGCGGGGATCCTCGGCCAGTGGCCGGTAGGGCGCCTGGCAGACCGCTACGGTCGCCTGCTGGTGCTGCGGGTACAGGTCTTTGTGGTCATTCTGGGATGTCTGGCGATGCTTAGTCAGGCGGCAATGGCCCCGGCGCTGTTTGTGCTTGGGGCATCTGGTTTCACGCTGTATCCGGTGGCGATGGCCTGGGCCTGTGAAAAAGTGGAGCACCATCAGCTGGTGGCGATGAATCAGGCGCTGCTGATGAGCTATACCATCGGCAGCCTGCTGGGCCCGACCCTGACGGCGATGCTGATGCAGAACTTCTCAGACAACCTGCTGTTTATCATGATCGCCAGCGTGTCGTTTATCTATCTGCTGACCCTGCTGCGCAAAGCCGGGCATCATCCGACGCCGGTGGCGCACGCCTGACCCTGCAACGCGCAGCGCATGCTGCGCGTCATCTGCTGCAATCGCATAGGCTTACTGCCGCAGAGAGGACAAGTCGTTTTTCATGAGAATGAAACGGCGGGGCGGACACAGCTTCCCACGCCGTTGCAGGCCGGCATAAGCGCATCACCGGCCCGGGCGGGATTAGTACATTACTTTGTGACCATACTGCTCAAGGATGCCTTTTACCCGCTCCATGGTCTCTTTCTTCGGCGGATGGACGCCGTCCAGCTTGTACTCTTCGCCCATCGCTACCCATTTGTGTTTACCCAGCTCATGGTAGGGCAGCAGCTCGATTTTTTCGACATTGCCCATATCGCGGGTAAATTCGCCCAGGCGGTGCGCGGAATCATCATCGTCTGACCAGCCGGGAACCACCACGTAGCGGATCCAGACATTGATATTCTTCTTCGCCAGATACTGGGCGAATTCCAGCGTACGATGGTTAGAGACGCCGACCAGGTTCTGGTGAATCTCATCGTTCATCTGCTTGAGATCCAGCATCACCAGGTCTGTTACCTCCAGCAGCTCGTCGATAACCGGATCGTAGCGACGTACGAAGCCGTTGGTATCCAGGCAGGTGTGGATGCCTTCTTTCTTACACGCGCGGAACCAGTCGCGAACAAACTCCGCCTGCAGGATCGCCTCACCGCCCGAGGCGGTGACGCCGCCGCCGGAAGCATTCATAAAGTGACGATAGGTCACCACCTCTTTCATTAATTCTTCAACGGTGATTTCTTTGCCGCCGTGGGTATCCCAGGTGTCACGGTTATGGCAGTACAGGCAGCGCATCAGGCAGCCCTGGAAAAAGGTAATAAAGCGGATGCCCGGGCCATCAACGGTGCCACAGGATTCAAAGGAGTGAATGCGACCAATAACTGACATTGCGGTGTTTTCTCCAGATGTGGCCCATCCGGGGCCGTGTTGGTGCGCAGCTCAGCGGCTGCGTCGAGTCTGTTTTGACAGGTACCCAAAGTATAGATAACTGGCAAAGCAGGCTGGGGCGGGGAATGCTTGTTAAAAAGGCCCCACTGATGTGGGGCCTTTATTGTACGCCTTTTCAGTCAGACAGGGAATTACATGGTCTGAGTGAAGGTACGGGTAATAACATCCTGCTGCTGTTCTTTGGTCAGGGAGTTAAAACGTACGGCGTAGCCAGATACACGGATGGTCAGCTGCGGATATTTTTCCGGGTTTTCCATCGCGTCGAGCAGCATTTCGCGGTTCATGACGTTCACGTTCAGGTGCTGACCACCTTCGATGGACGCTTCGTGATGGAAGTAACCATCCATCAGACCCGCCAGGTTGGTCTTACGAACTTCGTCGTCTTTACCCAGCGCGTTCGGCACGATAGAGAAGGTATAAGAGATACCATCTTTCGCGTAAGCAAACGGCAGTTTAGCGACGGAGGTCAGAGAGGCTACTGCGCCTTTCTGGTCACGGCCGTGCATCGGGTTAGCACCTGGACCGAACGGCGCGCCAGCGCGACGACCGTCTGGGGTATTACCGGTTTTCTTACCGTACACCACGTTAGAGGTGATGGTCAGAACAGACTGAGTCGGGATAGCGTTGCGGTAGGTGTGCAGTTTCTGAATTTTCTTCATGAAACGTTCAACCAGGTCAACGGCCATGTCATCGACGCGAGGGTCGTTGTTACCAAACTGCGGGTATTCGCCTTCGATTTCGAAGTCGATAGCCAGACCGTCTTCGTCACGAATCGGTTTAACTTTCGCATATTTGATAGCAGACAGGGAGTCAGCAGCAACGGACAGACCAGCGATACCACACGCCATGGTGCGGATAACGTCACGGTCGTGCAGCGCCATCAGAGAGGCTTCGTAGCTGTACTTGTCGTGCATGTAGTGGATGATGTTCAGCGCGGTGACGTACTGTTTAGCCAGCCAGTCCATGAAGTGATCCATGCGATCCATTACTTCGTCGAAGTTCAGGACGTCGCCTTTGATCGGTTCAGATTTCGGACCAACCTGCATTTTCAGTTTTTCATCCACGCCGCCGTTGATAGCGTACAGCATGGTTTTCGCGAGGTTAGCGCGAGCGCCGAAGAACTGCATTTGCTTACCAACAACCATCGGGCTTACGCAGCATGCGATAGCGTAGTCGTCGTTGTTGAAGTCCGGACGCATCAGGTCATCGTTCTCATACTGCAGAGAAGAGGTATCGATGGACACTTTAGCGGCGAATTTCTTGAAGCTCAGCGGCAGTTTTTCAGACCACAGGATAGTAATGTTCGGCTCCGGAGACGGCCCCATGGTGTACAGGGTGTTCAGGAAGCGGAAGCTGTTTTTGGTCACCAGAGTACGGCCGTCAACGCCCATACCGCCGATGGATTCCGTTGCCCAAATCGGGTCGCCGGAGAACAGTTCATCATATTCCGGGGTACGCAGGAAGCGAACCATACGCAGTTTCATGACCAGGTGGTCAACCATTTCCTGCGCGTCTTGCTCGGTGATTTTACCTGCCTGCAGGTCACGCTCGATGTAGATATCCAGGAAGCTGGAGGTACGACCGAAGGACATTGCCGCGCCGTTCTGAGATTTCACGGCAGCCAGGTAACCGAAGTAGGTCCACTGAATCGCTTCCTGAGCGGTGGTCGCCGGACCGGAGATGTCATAGCCATATTTAGCGGCCATCTCTTTGATCTGGCCCAGTGCGCGGTGTTGTTCAGCGATTTCTTCACGCAGACGGATGGTCGCTTCCAGGTCTTCGCCGCTTTCCAGTTTCGCTTGCAGAGAGTTGAACTGGGCGAATTTGTCTTTCATCAGGAAGTCGATACCGTACAGCGCAACGCGACGGTAGTCACCGATGATACGACCACGACCGTAAGCATCCGGCAGACCCGTCAGCACGCCGGATTTACGGCAGCGCAGGATGTCCGGGGTATAGACGTCGAAAACGCCCTGGTTGTGAGTTTTACGGTACTCTGTGAAGATTTTTTTCAGCATCGGGTCCAGCTCGCGATTATACGCTTTGCAGGAACCTTCAACCATTTTGATACCACCGAACGGGATGATCGCACGTTTCAGCGGCGCTTCGGTCTGCAGACCAACGATTTTTTCCAGACCTTTCTCGATATAGCCCGCGTCGTGAGAGGTGATGGTGGAAGCCAGGGCAGTGTCAAAATCAACAGGCGCGTGAGTGCGGTTTTCCTGTTTTACACCTTCCATTACGGTGTCCCACAGCTTGGTGGTCGCTTCAGTCGCGCCAGCCAGGAAGGATTCGTCGCCTTCATATGGGGTGTAGTTTTTCTGAATAAAGTCACGGACGTTGACTTCATTCTGCCAGTCACCTTTCGCAAAACCTTCCCAGGCTGTGGCTAACTTTTCATTAAGCTCGGACATGTAACACCTACCTTCTTAAGTGGATTTTTTATTTACTGCCTGAAACAACCCTTAGTGATGGTCGTTGCCACGCAGGTAAATGACCCAGTATGTCAACCCGACCAGCAGACCCCCGCCGATAATGTTCCCGATAGTTACCGGAATCAGGTTATCAGTGATGAAGTTCATAACGGTCAAGTGAGAGAAACTTTCCGGAGTCGAACCGATGGCGGTCCAGAATTCCGGGCTTGCAAAGTTGCGGATTACGATACCCATCGGGATCATAAACATGTTGGCGATGCTGTGCTCAAAGCCGCTGGCAACGAACATCGCTACCGGCAGGACCATGATCATCGCTTTATCCATCAGGCTACGACCGGAATAGCTCATCCATACGGCGAGACAAACCATCAGGTTAGCGAGGATACCCAGGCTCACGGCCTCCACAAAAGTATGGTGCATTTTGTGGTCGGCGGTCTGCAGAACGTTTAGCCCCCAGCCGCCGTTGGCAGTCATATATTCGCCTGATAACCACATCAGCAGCACAAACAGCAGCGCGCCCACCAGGTTACCAAAATAGACGTTGAGCCAGTTTTTTGCCAGTTGCCCCCAGGTAATTCGACCGCTGGCTTTGGCCACCACGATCAGTACCGTAGAGGTAAAGAGGTCAGCGCCGCAGATAACGCACAGAATCAGACCCAGAGAAAAACAGATCCCACCGATAAGTTTGGCAATCCCATAAGGCATCGCGGCAGTGCCGGTGGTCGCGGTGATATAGAATACGAAAGCGATGGAGATGAAAACGCCAGCGGTGATCGCCAGATAAAACGTCTTCATCGGATGCTTCGTTGCTTTATAGACACCTGCTTCTTCGGCGACTTTCGCCATCGCGGCAGGGAGCAAAAGATCAAAAGGGTTGTCAGCTTTCACACTAACTCTCTCTTTATATAAGTTGGCGGTGAGATACTAACAAAGCATTATAGAAGGGAAATTGATATAGATCATATCTCACCGGAACTATATGCCTTTTTAGTGTGTGGTTTCTATTGAAATTATCTATAACTGCATGAAATGTATAGAGAAAATAATTTTTAAATTTTATAAATAATGTTGAATTTTTTCTTTTTTACCCCCATTTTTGAGTTAATTAAAATGGAGTATTTTTATTAAATTTAACAATTGATAAATGATGAAATGGCGTTATTTAACATTAATTAACTTTACAACTACAAATTATAGGAGGCGCTTTCTCAGGGTTAAATAACGGAGCCGCTGAGGGCTCCGTTGTAAGCATGAACGATGGCGCAAGCTGGGCTTATTTTGCCCAAAACGCCGCTTTCGCCCGCTGCAGTTTTTCATAGGCTTTCAGCAGCGACTGATGGGCCGGGAAGGCCTGCAGATCGCTATCGACCGCCTGGAGACCATAGAACGGCGCTTCCCCGCTCAGCGCCGCGCTGGCGGCTTCGACCGCGTCGGCGCCGTACATACGGATGAAGGCGTTCAGGTACTGCAGCGGCTGACGCTCTTCTTCCTGGCTCAGCAGCAGCAGGGTTTGCAGACAGCGATAGTAGTTCGCGCGCTCCGCGCTGAAGACCGAAGCATTAAATTCCATGGTCCACTCGGTCCAGATCAGCGCCTGTTCCAGATCGCCGCCGGCCAGGGCCAGCATCGCTTTCAGCTCGCCGACGCGCAGGGTATACCAGCCGTTGTCTTTTCCGGTGGCGAGCCCCAGCAGTTCGCGAACGCGGGTGAAATCATCCAGACCCTCATCGTCCATCTGCTCGATCAGCGCCAGGTAATCTTCTTTATCCCACTCGCTGCCCGGCAGGGACAGAATGGTGTCCCGCAGATGAGCGCCCATGCTGTTGTTCGCCAGCCACAGGTCTTCCGCCGGGTATATGTCCGACATCCCCGGGACGATGATACGGCAGGCGTAAACGCCCAGGTGCTCGTAGTCGGCGATGTACACTTCTTTATCTTCGGCCTTGAAGATGGCCATCAGGGTGGCGAACTCTTCTTCGGTGGTACCGGAGAAGCTCCAGTCAACGAATGGATAGTCGGCGTCCTGCTTGAACATATCCCAGGAGATCAGGCCGCTGGAGTCGATAAAGTGGGTTTCGAGGTTCGCGTGCTCGGCGACCTCTTCGTCATCGAAGGTTGGCGGCGTGAAGACATCGAGGTCTTTCAGGCTGCGGCCCTGCAGCAGTTCGGTGACGGTTCGCTCCAGCGCCACGCCAAAGTCCGGGTGGGCGCCGAAGGAGGCGAAGCAGGTGCCGTTAGCCGGGTTAAACAGCACGACGCAGATAACCGGATATTTGCCGCCGAGCGAGCCATCATAGGCAAAGATCGGGAAACCTTCAGCTTCCAGTTTGGCGATCGATTCCACGACGCCCGGATAGCGCGCCATGACTTCCGCCGGGATCTCCGGCAGGCTGATGCTTTCAGCGATGATGCGGTTTTTAATGTGACGTTCAAAGACCTCTGACAGACCCTGTACCCGCGCTTCGTTGCGGGTGTTACCGGCGGACATGCCGTTGGAGACGTACAGGTTACCGACAATATTCATCGGAATATAGACGGTTTCGCCGTCGGACTGGCGGGTAAAAGGCAGACCGCACACGCCGCGCTCATCGTTACCCGACTGCAGATCCACCAGCATACTGGCCGTTAACTGATCGTCAGGATCGTAGAACGCGCGCAGGCGGGCATCCAGCAGACCTTCCGGGACTTCATCATCCTCAGTCAGCGGGAACCACTTTTCGTTCGGGTAGTGAACAAACGGGCCGTTAGCGATTGTGTCGCCTAACCAGAAGTCGGCGAAGAAATAGTTAGTGGACAGACGTTCGAAATATTCGCCCAGCGCGGAGGCCAGGGCTGCCTTTTTGGTGGCGCCTTTACCATTGGTAAAGCACAGCGCGCACGCTTTATCGCGAATGTGAACGGACCACACGTGCGGCACCGGGTTCAGCCACGAGGCCTCTTCGATATCAAATCCGAGGTCGAGCAATTTCTGCTGGAAGCGAGCGATGGAATCTTCCAGGGCGGCATCTTTGCCGGGAATAAACGTTTGGGTCATGGCGATCACTTTTGTCGTACGGAAAGCGCGCAATGATACGGCTTTTATCTGACAGGTGCTATCTCCATCATCTGGCTATGCTTAGAGGCATCTTTAATACACAGGGAGATGGAAAATGAAAGCCTTTGACTGGCAGCGGATGGCGCTCGATAAAGTACCGGTGGAATTCCTGGCGGAGGTGGCGTTGCGCAGCCTCTATACCTTCGTTCTGGTCTTTATTTTCCTCAAGATTACCGGACGGCGCGGCGTGCGGCAGATGTCGCTGTTCGAGGTGCTGATTATTTTGACCCTCGGCTCGGCGGCGGGTGACGTGGCGTTTTATGACGATGTGCCGCTGCTGCCGGTGCTGGTGGTCTTCGTTACGCTGGCGCTACTGTATCGCGGCATTATGTGGCTGATGGGGCATAGCGAAAAGCTGGAGGATCTACTGGAGGGGAAACCTATCGTAGTGGTGGAAGAGGGACAGTTGGCCTGGGAGAAGCTGCATGCGGAAAACATGACCGAATTCGAATTTTTTATGGAGCTGCGGGTCAACAGCGTCGAGCAGCTTGGCCAGGTCCGGCTGGCAATCCTCGAAACCAACGGGCAGATCAGCGTGTTTTATTATCCCGATGAAGAGGTGAGGGCCGGATTATCGATCCTTCCAGCGCATTGTACCACACGCTATACCACCATTCCGCAAGAGGGGATCTATGCCTGCGTGCGCTGCAGCATCGTAATGGCGATGCAGGCGGGAGAAAAACGAATATGTCCGCGCTGCGCAAATGCAGAATGGTCGAAGGCCAGCCGGGCGAAACGGCTTACCTGACAGCAAATATGTCGGTTTTATTACGTCAAGCCGATAGATTCTGTTGTGTGACGGCGGCCGCGTTTTACCGTCGGCGAGTTTTAGCCATTGCGGACCGTGTCACTGAATGATAAAACCGATAGCCACAGGAATAACTTATGCTCGCGGCGGTTCGCGGGCAAAACAACATAGCAACGTGGTGAGGGGAAATGGCTCAGGTCTATAACTTCAGTTCGGGCCCGGCAATGCTGCCGGCGGAAGTACTCAAACTGGCGCAGCAGGAACTGTGCGACTGGCACGGTCTGGGGACGTCGGTCATGGAGATCAGTCACCGTGGTAAGGAGTTTATCCAGGTGGCAGAAGAGGCAGAACAGGACTTCCGCGCTCTGCTGAACATCCCTTCCAACTATAAAGTTTTATTCTGCCACGGCGGCGGCCGCGGCCAGTTCGCCGGGATCCCGCTGAACATCCTCGGCGATAAAAAGGTCGCTGACTATGTGGACGCCGGCTACTGGGCGGCCAGCGCGGTCAAAGAGGCGAAGAAATACTGCACGCCGAACGTTATCGACGCGAAAATCACCGTCGACGGCAAGCGCGCTGTGAAGCCGATGAGCGAGTGGCAGCTGACCCCGGGGGCGGCCTATCTGCACTACTGCCCGAACGAAACCATTGATGGTATCGCGATTGATGAGACGCCGAACTTCGGCGACGACGTCATCGTGACCGCCGATTTCTCCTCCACCATTCTTTCCCGCGAAATTGACGTCAACCGCTTCGGCGTAATCTACGCCGGCGCGCAGAAGAATATCGGTCCGGCTGGGCTGACGCTGGTCATCGTGCGTGAAGATCTGCTGGGCAAAGCCAGCGTGGCCTGCCCGTCAATTCTTGACTACACCGTGTTAAGCGAGAATGACTCGATGTTTAACACACCGCCGACGTTCGCATGGTATCTGGCTGGACTGGTGTTTAAGTGGCTGAAACAGCAGGGTGGGGTTGCCGCGATGGATAAAATCAACCAGCAGAAAGCCGAACTGCTCTACGGCGTGATCGATAACAGCGGCTTCTATCGTAACGATGTGGCGCAGGCCAACCGTTCGCGTATGAACGTACCGTTCCAGCTGGCGGACAGCGCCCTGGACAAACTGTTCCTCGAAGAGTCGTTTGCTGCCGGGCTGCACGCGCTGAAGGGCCACCGGGTGGTGGGCGGCATGCGTGCTTCCATCTACAACGCCATGCCGCTGGACGGCGTGAAGGCGTTAACCGACTTTATGCTGGACTTCGAACGCCGCCACGGTTAATCGCCTGTTTCTTTCTTCCTCCCCGCGGCCTGTCTGCGGGGTTTTTATTCTGTTTGTTTGAGAGTGAAGTTTGATGGAATCCCTGACGTTACAACCCATCGCACGCGTAGAGGGCACCGTGAACCTGCCAGGTTCGAAAAGCGTCTCCAACCGCGCGCTGCTGCTGGCTGCCCTGGCCCGCGGCACGACGGTGCTGACCAACCTGCTGGACAGCGACGATGTGCGCCATATGCTGAATGCCCTGAGTGCGCTGGGGGTTCAATATACCCTGTCTGCCGACCGCACCCGCTGCGAAGTGACCGGCAACGGCGGCCCGTTGCGCTCTGCCGCGGCGCTGGAGCTGTTCCTTGGCAACGCCGGTACCGCGATGCGTCCGCTGGCGGCGGCTCTGTGCCTTGGCAGCAACGATATCGTGCTGACCGGCGAACCGCGGATGAAAGAGCGTCCGATCGGCCATCTGGTGGATGCCCTGCGTCAGGGCGGCGCTCAGATCGACTATCTGGAGCAGGAAAATTATCCACCGCTGCGCCTGCGCGGCGGTTTTCAGGGCGGCAACGTCGAGGTTGACGGCAGCGTCTCCAGCCAGTTCCTGACCGCGCTGCTGATGACCGCGCCGCTGGCGCCGCAGGATACCGTCATCGTCATTAAGGGCGATCTGGTGTCGAAACCCTATATCGACATTACGCTGCACCTGATGAAAACCTTCGGCGTTGAGGTGGACAATCAGTCTTATCAGCGATTTGTGGTGCGCGGCAAGCAGCAGTATCAGTCGCCGGGAGATTACCTGGTGGAAGGCGATGCTTCCTCGGCCTCGTATTTCCTCGCCGCTGGCGCCATTAAGGGCGGCACGGTAAAAGTCACCGGTATCGGCCGCAACAGCGTACAGGGCGACATTCGTTTCGCCGACGTACTGGAGAAAATGGGCGCCACCGTCACCTGGGGCGACGATTTCATCGCCTGCACCCACGGCGAGCTCAAGGCGGTCGATATGGATATGAACCATATCCCGGACGCCGCGATGACCATCGCCACCGCCGCGCTGTTCGCGCAAGGGACCACTACCCTGCGCAATATCTACAACTGGCGGGTCAAGGAGACGGACCGTCTGTTCGCCATGGCGACCGAGCTGCGTAAAGTGGGCGCCGAGGTGGAAGAGGGAGAAGATTATATCCGCATCACCCCGCCGGCAAAGTTGAAGTACGCAGAAATCGGCACCTATAACGACCACCGGATGGCGATGTGCTTCTCGCTGGTAGCGCTGTCTGATACGCCGGTGACCATCCTTGATCCCAAATGTACGGCCAAAACGTTCCCTGACTACTTTGAGCAGCTGGCGCGGATCAGTACCCTCGCCTGAGTAAAACTTTGTCATCCCGCGGGCTGATATCCTGTCAGCCCGCTATAATTGCGCAAAACTTCTGCTTTTCATTTCCTGTAGTCCGTAATTTACAAGCAATGCTCACTTTCCGGCGTATTGATGCGTATAATGCGCGGCGTTTATATTCCATGCGCCTTGCTGAAGGAGAAAAAGATGACGGCGAATATTCCGGTAATCACCATTGATGGGCCTGGCGGTGCGGGTAAAGGTACGTTGTGCAAGGCAATGGCGGAAGCGCTGGGCTGGCATCTGTTAGATTCAGGCGCGATCTACCGCGTTCTGGCGCTGGCGGCGCTGCATCATCATGTCGACGTGGAGTCCGAAGAGGCGCTGGTGCCCCTGGCTGCACATCTTGACGTGCGTTTTATTTCTACTGACGGCAACCTGGAAGTGGTGCTGGAAGGGGAAGATGTCAGTAGCGAAATTCGCACTCAGGAGGTCGCGAACGCGGCCTCGAAAGTGGCGGCTTTTCCGCGCGTTCGCGAAGCGCTGCTGCGCCGCCAGCGCGCCTTCCGCGAACTGCCGGGGCTTATCGCCGACGGTCGCGATATGGGAACGGTAGTGTTCCCGGACGCGCCGGTGAAAATTTTCCTCGATGCCTCGGCCGACGAGCGGGCGCATCGCCGCATGCGGCAGTTGCAGGAAAAGGGCTTTGATGTTAACTTTGAACGTCTTTTGTCCGAGATAAAAGAGCGTGACGATCGCGACCGAAATCGCGCCGTGGCGCCGCTTGTCCCGGCTGCCGATGCATTAGTTCTCGATTCAACCGAACTAAACATTGAGCAAGTGATTGAAAAAGCGCTACAATATGCGCGCGAAAAATTGGCCGTTGCGTAGGCCTTAACCGGTAACGCGCCGAAGCCTCCGAATTATAGCAGTACCCCGCGGCAATGGATGGTCAGCGGGTATGTGAAACAACCCCATCCGGCACGGAGCCAGGTGGACGTTAATATTAACCTGAAGATTAAACATGACTGAATCTTTTGCTCAACTGTTTGAAGAATCCTTAAAAGAAATCGAAACCCGCCCGGGTTCCATCGTTCGTGGTGTTGTTGTTGCTATCGACAAAGACGTAGTACTGGTTGACGCCGGTCTGAAATCTGAGTCCGCCATCCCGGCTGAGCAGTTCAAAAACGCCCAGGGCGAGCTGGAAATCCAGGTTGGTGACGAAGTTGACGTTGCTCTGGATGCAGTAGAAGACGGCTTCGGTGAAACTCTGCTGTCCCGTGAGAAAGCTAAACGTCACGAAGCTTGGATCACGCTGGAAAAAGCTTACGAAGACGCTGAAACTGTTACCGGTGTTATCAACGGCAAAGTTAAAGGTGGCTTCACTGTTGAGCTGAACGGTATTCGTGCGTTCCTGCCGGGTTCCCTGGTAGACGTTCGTCCGGTGCGCGACACGCTGCACCTGGAAGGCAAAGAGCTTGAGTTCAAAGTCATCAAGCTGGACCAGAAGCGTAACAACGTTGTTGTTTCTCGTCGTGCCGTTATCGAATCCGAAAACAGCGCAGAGCGCGATCAGCTGCTGGAAAACCTGCAGGAAGGCATGGAAGTCAAAGGTATCGTTAAGAACCTCACTGACTACGGTGCATTCGTTGATCTGGGCGGCGTTGACGGCCTGCTGCACATCACCGATATGGCCTGGAAACGCGTTAAGCATCCGAGCGAAATCGTAAACGTTGGCGACGAAATCACTGTTAAAGTGCTGAAGTTCGACCGCGAGCGTACCCGTGTATCCCTGGGCCTGAAACAGCTGGGCGAAGATCCGTGGGTAGCTATCGCTAAACGTTATCCGGAAGGTACCAAACTGACCGGTCGCGTGACCAACCTGACCGACTACGGCTGCTTCGTTGAAATCGAAGAGGGCGTTGAAGGCCTGGTTCACGTTTCCGAAATGGATTGGACCAACAAAAACATCCACCCGTCCAAAGTTGTTAACGTTGGCGACGTTGTGGAAGTAATGGTTCTGGATATCGACGAAGAGCGTCGTCGTATCTCCCTGGGTCTGAAGCAGTGCAAATCTAACCCATGGCAGCAGTTCGCGGAAACCCACAACAAGGGCGACCGTGTTGAAGGTAAAATCAAGTCTATCACTGACTTCGGTATCTTCATCGGCCTGGACGGCGGCATCGACGGCCTGGTTCACCTGTCTGACATCTCCTGGAACGTTGCAGGCGAAGAAGCAGTTCGTGAATACAAAAAAGGCGACGAAATCGCAGCAGTTGTTCTGCAGGTTGACGCAGAGCGTGAGCGTATCTCCCTGGGCGTTAAACAGCTCGCGGAAGATCCGTTCAACAACTACGTTGCTCTGAACAAGAAAGGCGCTATCGTTGTTGGTAAAGTGACTGCAGTTGACGCTAAAGGCGCAACCGTAGAACTGGCTGACGGCGTAGAAGGTTACCTGCGTGCTTCTGAAGCATCCCGTGACCGCGTTGAAGACGCAACTCTGGTTCTGAGCGTTGGCGACGAAGTTGAAGCGAAATTCACCGGCGTGGATCGTAAGAACCGCGTAGTGAGCCTGTCTGTACGTGCGAAAGACGAAGCGGAAGAAAAAGACGCTATCGCTACCGTGAACAAGCAGGAAGACGCGAACTTCTCCAACAACGCTATGGCTGAAGCGTTCAAAGCAGCGAAAGGCGAGTAATCTTTGTCATTCAGGTAATAACAACCTGAATAGCGACGAGTTTACTTGACAGATTGCAGGATTCGTCCTGTAATCAAGCACAAAGGGCGGCTACGGCCGCCCTTGTTTAAGCTGTTAGCTAATTTTTGCCTTGAAGGAAACCGGAGGAATAATGACCAAGTCAGAATTGATTGAAAGACTTGCCAGCCAGCAATCTCACATTCCGGCGAAAGCGGTGGAAGATGCTGTTAAAGAAATGCTGGAACATATGGCCTCAACGCTTGCTCAAGGTGAGCGCATTGAAATCCGCGGTTTCGGCAGCTTTTCTCTGCACTATCGAGCACCTCGCACCGGACGTAACCCGAAAACTGGTGATAAAGTCGAACTGGAAGGTAAGTACGTTCCGCACTTTAAGCCCGGGAAAGAATTACGTGACCGCGCCAATATTTATGAAGGGTGAGTTGCACGACGTGCAGCCTGCCTGACGATAAAGAAAGCACCTTCGGGTGCTTTTTTTGTGCCCGCCATTTACGGCCATCCTCACAAAAAAAGCGTGCCCGGCTGCAAGCGAGGCGATTGTCTGGAATGCGCCGCGCAAGCCTGAATTCGCCGCCAGGACGCCAGCACCGCTTTGCGTAACACTGCCCACTCACAGGGAGGTGTTTATGCGTCTACCATGGCTTGCCGGATGCGCCATCATTGCAATGCTGCCGCTTCTCTGGCTACCCGTCTTGCCGGGCCCGTACAGTCTGGCGGGCGCGAGCGCACTGGCGCTGGCGCTGATTCGTCTGCATGGAAGGGCCGTCGCCGGAGTGGCGATGACGCTTCTGCTGGTGGTCTGGGGAGTATTGAGCGCGCATCAGGCGCTGTGGCCGACCCGGCACCTTACCGGCGCCATCCGGCAAGCGGAAGTGATCCTTAGCGAGACGGATGGCCAGACCTTGCACCGTGGACAGATGGTGCGCCTGCGGGGCCGCTATCTGTTTCCCCCGGTAGGCGTAACGCTGTACGGGGAACTTGCACCTGCGCCAGCCTGTGCGGGTCAACACTGGCTGATGACGCTGCGCCTGCGCCCGGTGCACGGGCAGCTCAATGACGGGGGCTTCGACAGCCAGCGCTATGCGCTGGCGCAGCACCGACCGCTGAGCGGAGGGATCGTCGCCGCTTCCGCGCTGGATGCCCGCTGCAGTCTGCGCGCCCGCTATCTGGCGTCGCTGACCCGGCGACTGCAGACTTATCCCTGGCGCGCGGTGATGTTGGGATTAGGAATGGGGGAGCGGCTGTCTCTGCCGACGGAGATAAAGGTCCTGATGCAGAACACGGGCACTTCCCATCTGATGGCTATCTCGGGTTTGCATATCGCTCTCGCGGCTTCTCTTATCATGCTGTTGCTGCGCGGCGTGCAGTATATTCTCCCGGGCCGCTGGATTGGCTGGCGGTTGCCCCTTGTCGCCGGGCTGGCCGGCGCCGTCGGCTATGCCTGGCTGACCGGTATGCAGCCGCCGGCCCTGCGCACTTGCTTAGGGCTTGCGGTCTGTTGTGCTTTACGTTTGTCGGGTCAACGCTGGACGGCGTGGCAGGTGTGGCTCTGCTGTCTGGGAGCGATACTGGTTGCCGACCCGCTGGCGGTCCTGTCGCAAAGCCTGTGGCTATCTGCCTTCGCCGTGGCGGGGCTGATCTTCTGGTTCCAGTGGCTCCCGCTGCCTGCCGGCCGCTGGCGCTGGCCGTGGAAGCCCATAATTGCTCTTGTTCATTTGCAGGCTGGCGTGACGCTGCTGCTGCTGCCGCTGCAGTTGTTGCTATTCCATGGCATAAGCCTGACGTCGATGGCGGCTAATTTGCTGGCGGTACCGTTAGTCACCCTGTTGGCGGTGCCGCTTATTCTGACCGCGATGCTGGTGCATCTCTCGGGGCCGGAGATAGTGGAGTCGCTGCTCTGGCTGGCGGCCGATCGCGTGCTGGCCGTATTGTTCTGGGGATTAAGACGTTTACCGGACGGCTGGTTGACGCTGGATACTCGCTGGCTGTGGATCAGTATCCTGCCGTGGCTGTTGGTGATGGGCTGGCGTTTTCAGAGCTGGCGGCATTCACCGGCGCTGTGTCTCAGCGTGCTGTTTTTACTGACGCGGCCATTCAGCCGACAACCGCCTGCGGACGAATGGCGGGTGACGATGCTGGATGTCGGGCAGGGGCTGGCGATGGTGATCGAGCGTCACGGTAAGGCATTGCTTTACGATACCGGGCCGGCTTGGCCGCAGGGTGATAGCGGTCAACAGGTGATTATCCCGTGGTTGCGCTGGCACCATCTGCAGCTGCAAGGGATTATGCTAAGCCATGAACATCTGGATCATCGCGGCGGCCTTGATTCAGTGCTGCAGGCATGGCCGCAGGCCTGGGTGCGCAGCCCGTTAGGCTGGGCGCATCATCTGCCGTGTCATCGCGGTGAGCGCTGGCAATGGCAGGGACTCAACTTCCAGGCCCTGTGGCCGCTACCGGGCAGCACGGCAAAGGGTAACAATCATTCCTGTGTGGTGCGGATCGATGATGGTCGCTCCAGCATCCTGCTCACCGGCGATATAGAACGTCAGGCGGAGCAGGCGATGATCAGCCGTTACTGGCGGCATCTGACGTCTACACTTATTCAGGTTCCCCACCACGGCAGCAATACCTCCTCCAGCGCGCTGCTGATCCGCCGGGTGGATGGCGCGGCCGCGCTGGCCTCCGCTTCGCGCTACAATGCGTGGCGGATGCCCTCGTACAAGGTGGTTCAGCGCTACCGCCAGCGGGGTTATCGCTGGTTCGCCACGCCGCAGCAGGGGCAGATAACGGTGGTTTTTTCCGCAGAAGGGTGGCAAATCCATAGCTTACGGGATCAAGTTTTACCGCGTTGGTATCATCAGTGGTTTGGCGCGCCCGCCGATAACGGGTAGAATATGCGGCTATTTCAACACAAGCTGGTTTATTGAATGCAGAACGATAAAGATCTCTCCACGTGGCAGACCTTCCGCCGACTTTGGCCGATTATCGCGCCGTTTAAAGCCGGGCTAATCGTAGCGGCGGTGGCGTTGGTGCTTAACGCGGGCAGTGACACCTTCATGTTATCGCTTCTTAAACCGTTATTGGATGATGGTTTTGGTAAAACGGATCGCTCAGTGCTGCTATGGATGCCGCTGGTGGTTATCGGCCTGATGGTGCTGCGTGGGATCACCAGCTACATCTCGAGCTATTGTATTTCCTGGGTTTCCGGCAAAGTGGTGATGACCATGCGTCGTCGCCTGTTCGGCCACATGATGGGTATGCCGGTGGCCTTCTTTGACAAGCAGTCTACCGGAACGCTGCTGTCACGCATCACCTATGATTCTGAGCAGGTCGCCTCCTCCTCTTCCAGCGCGCTGATCACCGTGGTCCGCGAAGGGGCATCGATTATCGGTCTGTTCGTGATGATGTTCTATTACAGCTGGCAGCTGTCGCTGATCCTGATCGTACTGGCGCCGATTGTGTCGGTGGCGATCCGCGTGGTCTCCAAGCGTTTTCGCAATATCAGTAAGAATATGCAGAACACGATGGGGCAGGTCACCACCAGCGCCGAGCAGATGCTGAAAGGGCACAAAGAGGTGCTGATGTTTGGCGGCCAGGAAGTGGAAACCAAACGTTTTGATAAAGTCAGCAATAAAATGCGTCTGCAGGGGATGAAGATGGTTTCCGCCTCGTCTATCTCCGACCCGATCATTCAGCTTATCGCCTCCCTGGCGCTGGCCTTTGTCCTGTATGCCGCCAGCTTCCCGAGCGTGATGGACACCCTGACCGCCGGGACCATTACCGTGGTCTTCTCCTCGATGATTGCGCTGATGCGTCCGCTGAAGTCGCTGACCAACGTCAATGCCCAGTTCCAGCGCGGGATGGCGGCGTGCCAGACGCTGTTTGCGATCCTCGATTCCGAGCAGGAAAAAGACGAAGGTACGCGGGTCATTGAGCGGGCGAAAGGCAATCTCAAGTTCGAGAACGTCACCTTTACCTACCCGGGTCGCGAAGTGGCCGCGCTGCGCAATATCAATCTCGATATCCCGGAAGGGAAAACCGTGGCGCTGGTGGGGCGCTCAGGGTCGGGTAAATCGACCATTGCCAGCCTGATCACCCGCTTCTACGATGTCGACGAGGGGCAGATCCTGCTGGATGGCCACGACCTGCGCGAGTACAAGCTGAGCTCGCTGCGCGACCAGGTGGCGCTGGTTTCACAAAACGTGCATCTGTTCAACGATACCGTCGCCAACAATATCGCCTATGCCCGTACCGAAGAGTACAGCCGCGAGCAGATTGAAGAGGCCGCGCGCATGGCCTACGCCATGGATTTCATTAACAAGATGGATAATGGTCTGGATACCATCATCGGCGAGAATGGCGTGATGCTGTCCGGCGGCCAGCGCCAGCGTATTGCTATTGCCCGCGCGCTGCTGCGTAACAGCCCGATCCTGATCCTTGATGAAGCCACCTCGGCGCTGGATACCGAGTCTGAGCGTGCCATTCAGGCGGCGCTGGATGAGCTGCAGAAAAACCGTACCTCGCTGGTTATCGCTCACCGTCTGTCGACCATTGAGCAGGCTGATGAAATCGTGGTGGTTGAAGACGGGCGGATCGTGGAGCGCGGAACGCACCATGACCTGCTGGAGCATAAGGGCGTGTACGCCCAGCTGCATAAGATGCAATTCGGCGAATGATCGCGCGCATCTGGTCCGGGGAATCGCCGCTGTGGCGCCTGCTGCTGCCGCTCTCCTGGCTGTATGGCCTGGTGAGCGGGGTGATTCGCCTCAGCTATCAGCTGGGGTGGCAAAAAGCCTGGCGCGCGCCGGTGCCGGTGGTGGTGGTTGGTAACCTGACCGCCGGCGGCAATGGCAAAACGCCGGTGGTGATCTGGCTGGTGGAGCAGCTGCAGCAGCGCGGTATTCGCGTTGGCGTCGTGTCTCGCGGCTACGGCGGTAAAGCCGACCGCTATCCGCTGGTGTTGGACGACAGAACCAGTACGGCGCTGGCGGGTGATGAACCGGTGTTGATCCATCAGCGTACCGGTGCCCCGGTCGCTGTCGCTCCGCTACGCAGCGACGCGGTAAAAGCATTGCTCAGCGCGCACGATCTGCAGATGATTGTGACCGACGACGGGTTGCAGCACTATAAGCTCGCGCGGGACAGAGAAATTGTCGTTATTGACGGCGTGCGCCGCTTTGGCAACGGCTGGTGGCTGCCTGCCGGGCCGATGCGCGAGCGGGCGTCGCGCTTGCAAAGCGTTGATGCGGTTATCGTTAACGGCGGCGTGGCGCGTCCGGGTGAGATCCCGATGCGATTGCGCCCAGGGATGGCGGTTAACCTGCTTACCGGCGAACGTCGCGATGTCTCCACCTTCACGAACGTAGTGGCGATGGCCGGCATCGGCCATCCGCCGCGCTTCTTCGCCACCCTCGAAAGCTGCGGCGTCCAGCCGGTCAAAACCGTGGCGCTGGCGGACCATCAGGCGCTGAGCCAGGATGATGTCGCCGCCCTGGTGACCGCCGATCAGACGCTGCTGATGACCGAGAAAGATGCCGTGAAATGTCGCGATTTCGCCGCTGCAAACTGGTGGTATTTACCGGTCGACGCCATAATGGCCGATGAACGCGCACAGCGGTTGCTTGCGGACTTAGCGACGTTGGCGCAACGTTAACTGACGCGCCGGCTTTGCTCGCCGCTGTGCTGGAATTCCTGACGGAGAACCTGCATGTCGGTATTGCAACTATCGCTTAACGAGGCGCGCCACCTCCATCTCGCGGCGCAGGGGTTGTTAAAGAAGCCCCGACGTCGCGCTCGCCCGAAAGACATTCTTTCCACCATCCAGCAGATGTCGCTGCTGCAAATCGATACCATCAACGTGGTGGCCCGCAGCCCCTACCTGGTGCTGTTCAGCCGTCTTGGCAGCTATCCGCAGCACTGGCTGGATGAGTCGCTGCGCAACGGCGAGCTAATGGAATACTGGGCGCATGAAGCCTGCTTTCTGCCGCGCAGCGATTTCGCCCTGGTGCGCCATCGCATGTTGAATCCCGACAATATGGGCTGGAAATACCATCGCGCGTGGATGGAGGAGCATGTCGGGAGTATTGCCGAGCTGGTGGCGCATATCGGGCAAAACGGCCCGGTTCGCTCGGCGGATTTTACCCACCCGCGCAAAGGCGCCAGCGGCTGGTGGGAGTGGAAACCGCATAAGCGCCACCTGGAAGGGCTGTTTACCGCCGGCGAAGTGATGGTGGTGGAGCGGCGCAATTTTCACCGCGTGTATGATCTAACCCGGCGGGTGATGCCGGACTGGGACGACGAGCGCGACGCGCTCTCCCGCGAAGACGCAGAGGCCATTATGTTGCGCAATAGCGCCCGTAGTCTCGGCATCTTCCGCGCCCAGTGGCTGGCCGATTACTATCGCTTGCGCCAGCCGTCGCTACCGGGTCTGCTGGCGGCCTGGCAGGAAGAGGGGCTGGTGGTGCCGGTTAACGTGGAAGCACTCGGCGAGATGTGGCTGCATCACGAGGCGCTGGCGCAGCTGGAGACCGCGCCCGGCGGTAAGCTGACCGCCAGCCATAGCGCCGTGCTCTCGCCCTTCGACCCGGTGGTCTGGGATCGGAAACGCGCTGAGCAGCTGTTCAACTTCAGCTATCGCCTGGAGTGTTATACCCCGGCGCCGAAGCGTCAGTATGGCTACTTCGTACTGCCTCTGCTGCACCAGGGAAAACTGGTCGGGCGGATGGACAGTAAAATACATCGCAAAAGCCGGGAGCTGGAGATCTTCGCTCTGTGGCTGGAGGAGGGGGTGAAGATCACCCGTGGTCTGGAGCAGGGGCTGCGCCGGGCGATTAACGACTTCGCACGCTGGCAATCGGCAGAGCGGATCCTGTGCCGACGCCTGCCGGAAGGGCTGTTTGTCGGCCAGGAGCAGGGGTGGGAAATCGACGCCGATTGATCCCGGCGCCTGCCTTCCTGTGATATGCTGCTGAGAAATCTATCCGGTCCATCAGGAGGAAACATGGATCACCGTTTACTTGAAATCATCGCCTGCCCGGTCTGTAACGGCAAGCTGTATTACAGTCAGGATAAGCAAGAACTTATTTGCAAACTTGATAGCCTGGCGTTTCCGCTGCGCGACGGTATCCCGGTGCTGCTGGAGACAGAGGCGCGTCCGCTGGCGCTAGAAGAGAGTCACTCATGAGTTTCGTGGTCATTATTCCTGCGCGTTTCGCCTCCACGCGCCTGCCGGGAAAACCACTGCAGGACATTAATGGTAAGCCGATGATTGTCCATGTGCTGGAGCGCGCTCGTGAATCCGGCGCGGATCGCATTATTGTCGCCACCGATCACGAAGATGTCGCCCGGGCGGTTGAAGCCGCCGGCGGCGAGGTCTGTATGACCCGCGCCGACCATCAGTCCGGCACCGAACGGCTGGCGGAAGTGGTGGAAAAGTGCGCGTTCAGCGATGACACCATTATCGTCAATATTCAGGGCGATGAGCCGATGATCCCCCCGGCGATTGTCCGCCAGGTGGCGGAGAATCTGGCTGCCAGCAGCAGCGGAATGGCGACCCTGGCGGTACCGATCCATGATGCGGAAGAGGCGTTTAACCCGAATGCGGTCAAAGTGGTGATGGATGCCAAGGGTTACGCGCTCTATTTCTCCCGCGCGACTATTCCCTGGGATCGCGATCGCTTTGCCCAATCCCGCGAGACCATCGGTGACTCCCTGCTGCGTCACATCGGCATCTATGGCTATCGCGCCGGCTTTATCCGCCGCTATGTCAGCTGGGCGCCGAGCCCGCTGGAGCAGATTGAAATGCTCGAGCAGCTGCGAGTGCTGTGGTATGGCGAGAAAATCCATGTCGCCGTGGCGGCCGAAGTGCCCGGCACCGGCGTGGATACCCCGGAAGATCTGGAGCGCGTCCGCGCTGAGCTGCGTTAGCCCTCTGTCCCCTCCTTGCTGGAGGGGATATCCCCGTCGGTTTTTTGCTTTTTTTACCCCTTTTTGATCTTATCCGATGACAACCCAGGTGCGGGCGCTCATTATGAAACCAGTAGTGTTCATAGGGGTAATCGACAATGGAACAGTTGCGAACCGAACTCAGTCATCTTCTTGGCGAAAAGCTAAGCCGGGTGGAGTGTGTCAGTGAACAAGCCGCTACGGCGCTGTGGTTCCTGTACGATGCGCAGGGAAACCCGATGCCGCTGCTGGCGCGAAGTTTCACCACGCCCGGCGTGGCGCGGCAGCTGGCATGGAAGATCTCGACCCTGGCGCGTAATGGTACGGTGCGTATGCCGGTGGTTTATGGCGTCATGACGCACGAAGAACATCCCGGACCAGATGTGCTGTTGCTTGAGCGCCTGCGCGGCGTACCGGTGGAGGCGCCGACGCGCACCCCGGCGCGCTGGGAGCAACTGCAGGAGCAAATCGTCGAGGCGCTGCTGGCGTGGCATCGGCAGGACAGTGGCGGCTGCGTGGGAATGGTCGACAATACCCAGGAAAACCTGTGGCCGAACTGGTACCGCCAGCGGGTAGAGATATTGTGGAGCACCCTGAACCTGTATCAGGACACCGGTCTCACCATGCAGGATAAGCGCCTTTTGTTCCGCTCCCGCGAGTGCCTTCCGGAGCTGTTCCGCGATTTCAATGATAATGCTGTGCTGGTGCATGGCAACTTCACTCTGCGCAGCATGCTAAAAGATCCGCGCAGCGATCAGCTGCTGGCGATGGTGGGGCCGGGGATGATGCTGTGGGCGCCACGCGAGTATGAACTGTTCCGCCTTGCTGAAGGCGGCCAGGCGGAACAGCTGCTGTGGCGCTACCTGCAGCAGGCGCCAGTTTCCGAGGCCTTTGTCTGGCGGCGCTGGCTTTATCTGCTGTGGGATGAGGTGGATAGTCTGGTCAACACCGGGCGCTTTGATCGCGCCCGTTTTGACCTCGCTGCAAAATCACTCCTGCCCTGGCTCGCCTGAGCTGCCTTTCAGCCGTTGCCAGACGCGACCAAGGGTTTCATAGCCGACCCGGTCGCTGTGCATCAGCCACACTGGAGAAGGAATGGCCCGCTCCCACGGATTGAGCGGCGAGGTCACCGCCAGCTGATTGGCCGGCGCGGGAAGCGGATCCAGGCCGGCATGGCGAAAGAATATCATCGCCCGCGGAAGGTGTGACGCCGAGGTGACCAGCAGGAAGGGCGCGTCGCCGATGGCGCGCTTCACCGCCAGCGCTTCCTCTTCTGTATCTTTCGGCCGATCGAGCACAATGATATCGCTGCGAGGTACGCCAAGGCTCTCCGCCACTCTCGCCCCGGCTTCCGCCGTGCTGACGGGGTTCGTTTTCGCCGCCGCGCCGGTAAAGATCATTTTCGAACCGGGATTCGCCTGCCACAGGCGGATGCCCTCCGTCAGGCGCGGCAGGCTGTTATTGATAAGATTAGAGCTTGGCGCCCACTCCGGATTCCAGGTATAGCCGCCGCCCAGCACCACCACGTAGTTCACCGGCTGCTCGCCGCGCCAGGTGGGGTAGGTATCTTCAATCGGTTTCAGCAGGCTGTCGGCCACGGGCTGCAGGCTCAGCAGCGTCAGCAGCAGCCAGCCGAGGCTCACGCATAGCTTTCCGGTACGCTGAAAGCGGCTGAACCATAACAGCGCGATCCCGATACCGATCAGCAACAGTAAGGCGGGTAGCGGCAACAGCAGGCCGCCGACGATCTTTTTTAGCGTGAAAAGCATGCCAGATGGTTCCTTTTTTAACCATATAACCAAAGTTATGTTCGGATCTTATAACAGATCGCTTCATTCTCGGCGCGGGTATGACAAAATAGCGGTTTTGTGTTGGCTTGTGGAGTCACTCGTGCAGGATCGCAATTTCGATGACATTGCTGAAAAGTTTTCGCGCAATATTTACGGCACCACAAAAGGCCAGTTGCGTCAGGCGATCCTCTGGCAGGATCTGGAACCGCTGTTGGCGCAGCTGGGGCCGGGACCGCTGAGGGTGCTGGATGCCGGCGGCGGCGAAGGGCAAACGGCCATCAAAGTCGCGCAACTGGGCCATCACGTGACGCTGTGCGATCTCTCCGCTGAGATGGTGGCTCGCGCCCGCCAGGCGGCCGCCGATAAAGGTGTGATCGACAACATGCATTTTGTACAATGCGCGGCTCAGGATATTGCGCAGCATTTGGAAAGCCCGGTCGATCTGGTACTGTTTCATGCGGTGCTGGAGTGGGTGGCGGAGCCCCAGGAAATACTGCATACCCTGTGGTCGACGCTGCGTGCTGGCGGTGGACTGTCATTGATGTTCTACAATGCTAACGGCCTGTTGATGCACAATATGGTTGCCGGTAATTTTGATTACGTTCAACTGGGCATGCCAAAAAAGAAAAAACGCACGCTGTCGCCGGATTATCCGCGTGAACCACAGCAGGTTTATCACTGGCTGGAAGAGATTGGCTGGCAGATCGTCAGCAAAACCGGCGTGCGGGTGTTTCATGATTATCTGCGTGAAAAACGCCAACAGCATGACAGCTATGCGGCGCTGCTGGCGCTGGAGACGCGCTACTGTCGTCAGGAGCCGTATCTCAGCCTGGGCCGTTATATTCATGTCACCGCGCTTAAGAGCCAGGCTCATAGCCGCAGATGCAAGGATAAAGTATGAGTGAATTTTCCCAGACAGTCCCCGAACTGGTTGCCTGGGCCAGAAAAAATGATTTTTCAATCTCGCTACCGGTCGACAGACTCTCTTTCCTGCTGGCGATCGCCACTCTGAATGGTGAACGACTGGAAGGGGAAATGAGCGAGGGTGAACTGGTGGATGCGTTCCGCCACGTCAGTGATGCGTTTGAGCAGACCAGCGAAACCATCAGCCAGCGCGCCAATAACGCGATCAACGATTTGGTGCGCCAGCGTCTGCTGAACCGCTTTACCAGCGAAATTACCGAAGGCAATGCGATCTATCGCCTGACGCCGTTGGGGATTGGGATCACCGATTATTATATCCGTCAGCGCGAATTCTCGACGCTGCGTCTCTCGATGCAGCTGTCGATCGTCGCCGGCGAGCTGAAGCGCGCGGCGGACGCCGCGGAAGAGGGCGGTGATGAATTCCACTGGCATCGCAACGTTTTTGCGCCGCTGAAGTATTCCGTAGCGGAAATTTTCGACAGCATCGACCTGACGCAGCGCATTATGGATGAGCAGCAGCAGCTGGTGAAAGACGATATCGCGCAGTTGTTGAATAAAGACTGGCGCGCGGCGATTTCCAGCTGTGAACTGCTGCTGTCGGAAACCTCCGGCACCCTGCGCGAACTGCAGGATACGCTGGATGCGGCAGGGGATAAGCTGCAGGCGAACCTGCTGCGCATTCAGGACTCGACCATGGCGCGCGACGATCTCCATTTTGTCGATCGGCTGGTGTTCGATCTGCAAAGCAAGCTCGACCGCATCGTCAGCTGGGGTCAGCAGGCGATTGACCTGTGGATCGGCTACGACCGCCATGTGCACAAGTTTATCCGTACCGCTATCGATATGGATAAGAACCGCGTCTTCGCCCAGCGTCTGCGCCAGTCGGTACAGACCTATTTTGATGAACCGTGGGCGCTAACTTACGCCAACGCCGACCGCCTGCTGGATATGCGCGATGAAGAGATGGCCCTGCGCGATGAAGAGGTCACCGGCGAGCTGCCGGCGGACCTCGAATTTGAAGAGTTTAACGAAATTCGCGAGCAGCTGGCGGCGCTGATCGAAGCGCAGCTGGCGGTCTATAAAGAGAAAGGAATACCGCTGGATCTCGGCCTGGTGGCGCGGGAGTTCCTGGCGCAGTATCCGCGCGGGCGTCACTTCGACGTGGCGCGGATCGTCGTGGATCAGGCGGTACAGCTGGGCGTCGCCCAGGCAGATTTCACCGGACTGCCGGCAAAATGGCAGCCGATTAATGATTACGGAGCCAAGGTACAGGCGCATGTCATTGACAAATATTGAACAAGTGATGCCGGTTAAGCTGGCGCAGGCGTTGGCCAATCCGTTATTTCCGGCGCTGGACAGCGCCCTGCGCGCGGGCCGTCATATCGGTCTCGACGAGCTGGATAATCACGCATTTTTGATGGATTTTCAGGATTACCTGGAAGAGTTTTACGCTCGCTATAACGTCGAGCTGATCCGCGCGCCGGAGGGATTCTTCTACCTGCGCCCGCGGTCCACCACGCTGATTTCGCGCTCGGTACTGTCCGAGCTGGATATGATGGTGGGCAAAATTCTTTGCTATCTCTATCTCAGCCCGGAGCGCCTGGCGAACGAAGGGATTTTTACCCAGCAGGAGCTCTATGACGAGCTGCTGACCCTGGCCGATGAATCCAGGCTGCTGAAGCTGGTGAACAACCGTTCCACCGGTTCGGATCTGGACCGCCAGAAGCTGCAGGAAAAAATGCGGGCCTCGCTTAACCGCTTACGCCGTCTGGGGATGGTGTGGTTTATGGGCCACGATAGCAGCAAGTTTCGCATTACCGAATCGGTATTCCGCTTTGGCGCCGATGTGCGCGCCGGCGACGACCCGCGCGAAGCGCAGCGCCGTCTGATCCGCGACGGGGAAGCGATGGCCCTGGAAAATCACCTGCAGCTCAATGATGAGAATGAAGAAAACCAGCCGGATAGCGGGGAGGAAGAGTAATGATTGAACGCGGTAAGTTTCGCTCGCTAACGCTGGTTAACTGGAACGGCTTCTTTGCCCGGACCTTTGATCTTGATGAACTGGTGACCACCCTCTCCGGGGGGAACGGCGCGGGTAAGTCCACGACCATGGCGGCCTTCGTCACGGCGCTGATCCCGGATTTAACCCTGCTGCACTTCCGTAACACCACCGAAGCGGGGGCCACCAGCGGCTCACGCGATAAAGGCCTGCACGGTAAGCTGCGCGCCGGGGTGTGTTACTCGGTACTCGATGTGATCAACTCCCGCCACCAGCGCGTGGTGGTCGGCGTGCGCCTGCAGCAGGTCGCCGGGCGCGATCGTAAAGTCGATATTAAACCTTTCGCCATTCAGGGACTGCCGACCTCTATCCTGCCGACCCAGCTGTTGACCGAAACGCTGAACGATCGCCAGGCGCGCGTCGTGAGCCTCAACGAGCTGAAAGATAAACTCGAGGCGATGGAAGGGGTCCAGTTTAAACAGTTCAACTCGATCACCGAATATCACTCGCTAATGTTCGATCTGGGCGTGGTGGCGCGTCGCCTGCGTTCCGCCTCCGATCGTAGCAAGTACTACCGCCTGATTGAGGCCTCGCTGTACGGCGGGATCTCCAGCACCATTACCCGCTCGCTGCGCGACTACCTGCTGCCGGAAAACAGCGGCGTGCGTAAAGCGTTCCAGGATATGGAAGCGGCGCTGCGGGAAAACCGCATGACGCTGGAAGCCATTCGCGTTACCCAGTCCGACCGCGATCTGTTTAAACACCTGATCAGCGAAGCCACCAACTACGTGGCGGCGGACTATATGCGTCACGCCAACGAGAGGCGCATTCACCTGGATAAGGCGCTGGAGTATCGCCGCGATCTCTTCACCTCGCGTTCGCAGCTGGCGGCTGAGCAGTATAAGCACGTCGACATGGCGCGCGAACTGCAGGAGCATAACGGCGCGGAGGGCGATCTGGAAGCCGATTACCAGGCCGCCAGCGATCACCTGAACCTGGTGCAGACTGCGCTGCGTCAGCAGGAAAAAATCGAGCGCTACGAAGCGGATCTCGACGAGCTGCAGATCCGTCTGGAAGAACAGAATGAAGTGGTGGCGGAAGCCGTCGATCGTCAGGAAGAGAACGAAGCCCGCGCTGAGGCCGCCGAGCTGGAAGTGGATGAGCTGAAAAGCCAGCTCGCCGACTATCAGCAGGCGCTCGATGTGCAGCAGACCCGCGCCATTCAGTATAACCAGGCGCTGCAGGCGCTGGAGCGCGCGAAGGCGCTGTGCCATCTGCCGGATCTGACCCCGGAGAGCGCCGACGAGTGGCTGGAAACCTTCCAGGCGAAAGAGCAGGAAGCGACGGAGAAAATGCTGTCGCTGGAACAGAAAATGAGCGTGGCGCAAACCGCGCACAGCCAGTTTGAACAGGCTTACCAGTTGGTGGCGGCGATTAACGGCCCGCTGGCGCGCAATGAAGCCTGGGACGTAGCGCGCGAATTGCTGCGCGACGGCGTGAACCAGCGCCACCAGGCCGAGCAGGCGCAGGGGCTGCGCAGCCGCCTCAACGAGCTTGAACAGCGCCTGCGCGAGCAGCAGGACGCTGAGCGTCAGCTGGCCGAGTTCTGCAAACGCCAGGGTAAACGCTACGATATCGACGATCTGGAAACGCTGCATCAGGAGCTGGAAGCGCGCATCGCGTCGCTGGCCGACAGCGTCTCCAATGCTCAGGAGCAGCGCATGGCGCTGCGTCAGGAGCTGGAGCAACTGCAGTCGCGTACCCAGACGCTGATGCGTCGGGCGCCGGTCTGGCTGGCGGCGCAGAACAGCCTTAACCAGCTGTGCGAGCAAAGCGGCGAGCAGTTTGCGTCCGGCCAGGAGGTCACCGAATACCTGCAGCAGCTGCTGGAGCGTGAACGAGAGGCTATCGTTGAACGTGACGAGGTCGGCGCCCGCAAGCGCGCCATCGACGAAGAAATCGAGCGTCTTAGCCAGCCGGGCGGTTCGGAAGATCCGCGCCTCAACGCCCTGGCGGAACGGTTCGGCGGCGTTCTGCTGTCCGAGATCTACGATGATGTTAGCCTGGACGATGCGCCGTACTTCTCCGCGCTGTACGGTCCGTCGCGCCATGCGATCGTGGTACCGGATCTGTCGCGGGTAGCCGAGCAGCTTGAGGGGCTGGAAGATTGCCCGGAAGACCTGTATCTGATCGAAGGCGATCCGCAATCCTTCGATGACAGCGTATTCAGCGTCGACGAGCTGGAAAAAGCGGTGGTGGTGAAGATTGCCGATCGCCAGTGGCGTTATTCGCGCTTCCCGTCGCTGCCGCTGTTTGGCCGCGCGGCACGTGAAAACCGCATTGAAACCCTGCATGCCGAGCGTGAATCGCTGTCAGAGCGTTTTGCGACCCTGTCGTTCGATGTGCAGAAAACCCAGCGCCTGCACCAGGCCTTCAGCCGCTTTATCGGCAGCCATCTGGCGGTGGCTTTCGAGGACGATCCGGAAGAAGAGATCCGCAAACTCAACAGCCGCCGCGGCGAGCTGGAGCGTGCGCTGAGCGCCCATGAAAGCGATAACCAACAGAACCGTGTGCAGTACGAGCAGGCGAAAGAGGGCGTGTCGGCGCTCAACCGCCTGCTGCCGCGCCTGAACCTGCTGGCGGATGATACGCTGGCCGACCGCGTGGACGAGATCCAGGAACGTCTGGACGAAGCGCAGGAGGCCGCGCGCTTTATTCAGCAGCACGGTAACCAGCTGGCGAAGCTGGAGCCTATTGTTTCGGTGCTGCAGAGCGATCCGGAGCAGTTTGAGCAGCTGAAAGAAGATTACGCCTATGCGCAGCAAACCCAGCGCGATGCGCGTCAGCAGGCTTTTGCCCTGGCGGAAGTTGTGCAGCGCAGGGCCCACTTCAGCTACTCCGATTCGGCGGAAATGCTCAGCGGCAACAGCGATCTCAACGAGAAGCTGCGCCAGCGTCTGGAGCAGGCGGAGTCCGAACGCAGCCGCGCGCGCGACGCGATGCGTGCCCATGCGGCGCAGCTTAGTCAGTACAATCAGGTGCTGGCCTCGCTGAAGAGCTCGTATGACACCAAGAAAGAGCTGCTCAACGATCTGTATAAAGAATTGCAGGACATTGGCGTGCGCGCCGACGCCGGCGCGGAAGAGCGTGCTCGCGCGCGTCGCGATGAACTGCACATGCAGCTGAGCAATAACCGCTCCCGACGCAATCAGCTGGAGAAAGCGTTGACCTTCTGCGAAGCGGAAATGGACAACCTGACCCGTAAACTGCGCAAGCTGGAGCGCGATTACTGCGAAATGCGCGAGCAGGTGGTGACCGCCAAGACGGGCTGGTGCGCGGTGATGCGTCTGGTGAAAGACAACGGCGTCGAACGTCGTCTGCATCGCCGCGAGCTGGCCTATCTCTCCGCCGATGAGCTGCGCTCAATGTCGGATAAGGCGCTGGGGGCGCTGCGTCTGGCGGTCGCCGATAACGAACATCTGCGTGACGTGCTGCGTATCTCGGAAGATCCGAAGCGTCCGGAGCGCAAAATTCAGTTCTTCGTTGCCGTATACCAGCATCTGCGCGAGCGTATTCGTCAGGATATTATTCGCACCGATGATCCGGTGGAAGCGATCGAGCAGATGGAGATCGAGCTCAGCCGCCTGACCGAAGAGCTGACCAACCGTGAACAGAAGCTGGCGATCAGTTCCCGCAGCGTGGCCAACATTATTCGCAAAACCATTCAGCGCGAGCAGAACCGTATCCGGATGCTCAACCAGGGTCTGCAGAGCGTCTCCTTCGGCCAGGTCAACAGCGTGCGTCTGAACGTCAATGTGCGTGAGACCCACTCGATGCTGCTCGACGTGCTCTCCGAGCAGCATGAGCAGCACCAGGATCTGTTTAACAGCAATCGTCTGACCTTCTCTGAGGCGCTGGCCAAGCTCTATCAGCGTCTCAACCCACAGATCGACATGGGGCAGCGCACGCCGCAAACCATCGGTGAAGAGCTGCTCGACTACCGCAACTATCTGGAGATGGAAGTGGAAGTTAACCGCGGCTCCGACGGCTGGCTGCGCGCGGAGTCCGGCGCGCTGTCTACCGGGGAAGCTATCGGTACCGGGATGTCGATTCTGGTGATGGTGGTGCAGAGTTGGGAAGATGAATCCCGTCGCCTGCGCGGCAAGGATATCTCGCCTTGCCGTCTGCTGTTCCTCGATGAAGCGGCGCGTCTCGACGCCCGCTCCATCGCCACCCTTTTCGAGCTGTGCGAACGTCTGGAGATGCAGCTGATTATCGCAGCGCCGGAGAACATCAGTCCGGAAAAAGGCACTACCTATAAACTGGTGCGTAAGGTGTTCAATAATCACGAACATGTGCACGTCGTGGGGCTGCGCGGGTTTGCCGCGCCGCTGCCGGAAGCGCTGCCGGGAACGGCCGACGCCTCCTGACGATGCAGCTCACTACTGGCGGGTAAGCGCTGAAAAGGGCAACGTTAAGTTGCCCTTTTTGCTATCCAGCTTGCTATGCCAGGGTGGTATAATCTTTAAGCTTCTTTACATTAGGTAAGGCAAAAGCCTTTTCGTCTTTATATACTGTGTTAAAGCCCACGAATTTGTGGGCGGCAATGTGTGACAACAGGGGGCAAGGGATGTTGCTTAAGAAACGGTATGGTCGTCCATTGTCAGCGCTCAGTCTGAGCCTGGCAATGGCATTTGCTCCGCTGTTCAATGTCCAGGCCGCAGAGCCTGAAGTCGTACCAGGTGATAGCTCCGCTACGCCTGGAGAGCTTTCCGTCGCGCTGTCGCAAAGCGACGGGCAATCGCCGGCGGTCGCGAAGCTGGCCGGTGAGCAGCCGCTGTCGATGGAAGCCGCGGCGAACAGTCGCGCCCAGATCGAAGCGCTATTGCCGGCTGGCTACAAACCCGTCTTTATGAATCCGCTGGTCTCGCTATACGCCGCCAGGGATATGAAACCGATGTGGGAAAACCGCGAGGCGGTGCAGGCGTTCCAGCAGCAGCTGGCGGAGATCGCCATCGCCGGTTTTCAGCCGCAGTTTACCACCTGGGTCAGTCTGCTGACCGATCCTGCCGTCAGCGGTATGGCGCGCGATGTGGTGTTGTCTGATGCCATGATGGGCTATCTGCACTTTATCAGCGGCATCCCCACCCAGGGGACCCGCTGGTTATATAGCTCGACACCGTACAAGATGGCGACCCCGCCGCTGTCGGTGATTAACCAGTGGCAGCTGGCGCTGGATAATGGCTCCCTGCCGGCGTTTATCGCCTGCCTGGCGCCGCGTCATCCGCAGTATGAGGCCATGCACCAGTCGCTGCTGGCGCTGGTGGCTGATTCACGTCCATGGCCGCAGATGACCGGCAGCGGCTCGCTGCGTCCGGGAGAATGGAGCAATGATATCGGCGCGCTGCGCGAGATCCTCCAGCGTACCGGGATGCTGGAAAATTCCGCCAATATCGTTCTGCCCGGCGACGTGGTGAGTCCTTCGGCGAAGAAAAAGAGCAAGCCCGCGGCGCGCGGTGTGTACGATCGCCAGCTGGTGGAGGGCGTTAAGCGCTTTCAGGCCATGCAGGGGCTGGGGGCGGATGGGGTCATCGGCCAATCCACCCGTGACTGGCTCAATGTCTCATCGGCGCAGCGCGCTGGCGTGCTGGCGCTGAACATTCAGCGTCTACGTCTGCTGCCAGGCAAACTATCGACCGGTATCATGGTGAATATTCCCGCGTTTTCGCTGGTCTATTACCAGGACGGCAGTCAGGTGCTGGCCTCGCGGGTGATCGTCGGACGTCCAGACCGCAAGACGCCGATGATGAGCAGCGCGCTGAACAACGTAGTGGTCAATCCGCCGTGGAACGTACCGCCCACCCTGGCGCGCAAAGATATTCTGCCGAAGGTGCGTAATAATCCTGGCTATCTGGAGCAGCATGGCTACACCGTGATGCGCGGCTGGAACAGTAAAGAGACCATCGATCCTTACCGGGTTGACTGGTCAACCATCACCGAGAACAATTTACCGTTCCGTTTTCAGCAGGCGCCTGGGGCACGTAATTCACTGGGGCGTTACAAGTTTAATATGCCGAGTTCGGATGCTATCTATCTGCACGATACGCCGAATCATAATCTGTTTCAGAAGGATGTCCGTGCGCTCAGTTCCGGCTGCGTCAGGGTCAATAAAGCCTCGGAGCTGGCCAATATGCTGCTGCAGGACGCGGGCTGGAATGACACGCGCATTTCCGACGCCCTGAAGCAGGGGGATACGCGCTATGTCAATATTCGGCAAAATATACCGGTGAATTTATATTACTTAACGGCGTTTGTGGACGCTGATGGACGTACACAATATCGAACAGATATTTACAATTACGATATCACCGCGCGATCCAGCGCACAAATTCTGACGAAAGCGGAACAATTAATCAGGTAAATGAAGTAGTTCAATGGATTTTGTTGTCCTAGCACTGGGTAAAAAAGGGCGCTGCACCTCTGCAGCGCCCGATTTTCCTGGGGTGAGGCTGCCTTGACGTTGGCAATAATGCCCGGTAAGGTGCCTTTCGTGCGCCAGAAGTGCATATACATATCATTCCGCTCAATGCGTAGCGCGGTTAGCGCGAACGCTCTCCTTTGCCGGGCAACATCTCGGTCGTGGCGAGCGATAGCGAGCTGATCCTGGCATCGCGCAAAGCGGAAAAAGTATATAACGATTCATTGACTGTAGACCTGATTATCATGGACAAATTTGACGCTAATCGCCGCAGATTGCTGGCGTTGGGTGGCGCTGCGCTGGGTGCTGCCGCCATTCTCCCTGCGCCGGCATTTGCCACCCTCTCGACCCCCCGTCCGCGTATTTTGACGCTGAATAACCTGCATACCGGTGAATCGCTCAGGGCGGAGTTTTTCGATGGCAGAGGCTATATTCAGGATGAATTAGCAAGACTTAACCATTTTTTCCGTGACTATCGCGCGAATAAAATTAAGTCCATCGATCCAAATCTGTTCGATCATCTTTATCGGTTGCAGGGACTACTTGGCACCAACAAACCTGTCCAGCTTATCTCTGGCTATCGTTCCCTTGATACCAACGATGAGCTTCGCGCACGAAGCCGTGGTGTAGCGAAACACAGCTATCACACCAAGGGGCAGGCGATGGATTTCCATATTGAAGGTATTTCGTTAAGCAATATTCGCAAAGCGGCGTTATCTATGCGCGCAGGTGGTGTAGGATATTACCCACGTAGTAACTTTGTGCATATTGATACCGGTCCCGTAAGGCACTGGTAACGAAAGGAGCGTCATGAACTATCGTATTATTCCGGTTACCGCGTTCGCGCAGAACTGTTCTCTTATCTGGTGCGGGCAAACCCGGCTGGCGGCGCTGGTCGATCCTGGCGGCGATGCTGAACGTATCAAAGCGGTGGTGGCGGAGGCTGGCGTCACGCTGATGCAGATCCTGCTGACGCATGGCCACCTCGATCACGTTGGCGCCGCGGCTGAACTGGCGCAGCATTATGGCGTACCGGTTATTGGTCCGGAAAAAGAGGATGAGTTCTGGCTGGAAGGATTACCGGCGCAAAGCCGGATGTTCGGCCTGGAGGATTGCCAACCGCTGCGTCCGGATCGCTGGCTCAATGAAGGCGATGTGGTCAATGTGGGGAATGTGGCGCTGCAGGTGCTGCACTGCCCGGGCCATACGCCGGGCCATGTGGTCTTTTTTGATGACGCCTCCCGACTGCTGATCTCCGGAGACGTGATTTTCAAAGGCGGGGTGGGACGCAGCGATTTTCCGCGCGGCGACCATGGGCAGCTGATTGCGGCTATCAAGGAAAAGCTGTTGCCGCTGGGCGATGATGTGACCTTTATTCCCGGCCATGGTCCGCTGTCGACGCTGGGTGAGGAACGCCGTAATAATCCGTTTCTGCAGGATGAGATGCCGGTCTGGTAACAGACATGACGCGAACACATAAAAAAGGCCGCATTCGCGGCCTTTTTCTTTATACCGAATACTATCGCTTACAGTACGGCGACGATGGCTTCGCACAGCGGCGCCATATTGTCAGGCGTCATCCCGGCCACGTTGATACGTCCGGAAGCTACCGCATAGATGGCGAACTCTTCACGCAGGCGCAGCACCTGCTCTTTAGTCAGGCCGCTGAATGAGAACATGCCGTTCTGCTGGCTGATAAAGCTGAAGTCGCGGCTCGCGCCTTTCTCCTGCAGGGTATTGACGAACAGCAGACGCATACGCTGGATGCGCTGGCGCATATCGGTCAGTTCCTGCTCCCAGATTGCCCGCAGCGCATCGTTGCTCAGAATGGTGGCGACCACGGAGGCGCCGTGCGCAGGCGGGTTGGAGTAGTTGGCGCGGATCACCGACTTCATCTGACTGAAAGCGCGGTCTACAGTCTCCTGATCCGCGGCGACCAGAGTGCAGGCGCCGACGCGCTCGTTGTACAGGCCAAAGTTTTTCGAGTAGGAGCTGGCGACCAGCAGCTCTTTATGTAGAGCAGCAAAAGCGCGTAGCCCTTCAGTATCTTCTTCCAGACCGCGGGCGAAGCCCTGGTAGGCGAAATCGAACAGCGGTAGCCAGCCTTTTTCCACCGACAGCTGCGCCAGCTGCTGCCACTGATCGAGCGTCGGATCGATACCGGTCGGGTTGTGGCAGCAGCCGTGGAACAGTACCACGTCGCCCGCCTGGGCTTCGTTCAGGCTGGCCAGCAGACCATCAAAGTCCAGCGCGTGGTTAGCCGCGTCGTAGTAAGCGTATTCGCGCACTTCCAGCCCGGCAGAGGTGAATACGCTTTTATGGTTCGGCCAGCTCGGATTACTTACCCACACACGTTTCACGTCGGTGTTTTTGGCGAGGAAGTCTGCGGCGACACGCAGCGCACCGGTACCGCCCGGTGTCTGCGCGGTGCGGGCGCGTTTATCAGCGATAATCGCATTGCCTTTACCGAACAGCAGCTCCTGGGTGCAGCGACCAAATTCAGGAATACCATCGATGCCCAGATAGTTTTTAGTCGTTTCATTTTCCAGCAGATACTGCTCTGCTTTTTTGACGCTGGTCAGAACGGGCGTTTTACCGGTTTCATCCTTGTAAACACCAATTCCGAGGTTAATTTTTTCAGGGCGGTCATCGGCACGAAACAGATCGGCCAGACCTAAAATCGGGTCGGCTGGGGCGGCGGTAATGTTCTCAAACATGACGAGGTTCCATTGTGATTACTGAAGGGAAATCCGCTATCAGGTTAACGGGAGAATAACGAATTGCCAACCGTTTGCGACAAAAAGCGCGAAGGTTTTCGAAAGAGACGATCTTTGCCTCACGAATACAGAAAAGCAGGACCGAAGTCCTGCTTTGAAGGCATATCACGAAGGGGTGTACTGCAGATTAGAACTGGTAAACGATACCCACGGCCGCCTGGTCGTCAGTGGCGACACCAGCCGCTTTGGTGTAATCGTTGTCGTCCAGCTGGTTGAATTTATACGCAGCGTAGACGTTCATGTTCTTGTTAAAGTAGTACCAGGTACCCACTTCGATGTATTTAACCAGATCCGCATCGCCGCCGGAGAAGCCAGCACGCGACTGCAGGTCCTTGCCTTTGGTCTGTACGTAGCCGATGGACGGACGCAGGCCGAAGTCAAACTGATACTGTACAACTGCTTCAAAGTTCTGAGTTTTACCGGCGAAGTGGTTATCTTCTTCCGGAGTCATGTTGTAAGTCTGGGAGTACATGACGGCCGCATAGATGTTGTTAGCGTCATATTTTGCAGAGGTCGCCCAGGCTTCGGCTTTGTCGCCATTGCCGTCAGCTTTCTGATCGACGCTACGGTTAGAGCTGGAGTAGCCTGCAGACAGTGCGATACCGTTGTCGAACGCGTAGGTGGCTGCGGTGCTGAAGCCGTCACCATTCTGCTTGCGAATCGCACGGTCGTGGTCGTTTTTACCCTGGTACTGCAGCGCGAAGCTCAGACCGTCAACCAGACCGAAGAAGTCGGAGTTACGGTAGGTTGCGACGCCGTTGGTACGACCGGTCATGTAGTTGTCGGTATAGTTCCAGCCGTCACCGCCCCATTCAACCAGCATATCGGTTGCCGCTTCGACGTCGTAGATCGCGCCGTAGTTACGGCCATAGTCGAATGAACCGTATTCGCCCGCTTTCAGGCCTGCGAACGCCAGACGGGTTTTTGTGGTCTGGGAACCTTCAACATTGGACGCGTCCATGTTGTATTCCCACTGGCCGTAGCCGATCAGCTGATCGTTGATCTGAGTTTCGCCTTTCAGGCCGATACGGGCATAGGTGGTATCGTCGCTGCTGGTGTCGCCATTGGTGGTCCAGACGTGCTCGCCGACCATTTTTCCATAGAAGTCCAGTTTGTTGCCGTTTTTGTTATAGATTTCTGCAGCGTTGGCTGCACCGGCTACCAGCAGGGCAGGGATCACCACTGCCAGAATATTGCGCTTCATCATTATTTATTACCCTCATTAATATTTTTTATATGAACACGTGCCACTGCCGTCAATAAGTTCTGTCAATAAAAACTTACAGAACCATTGATGAGAGTTTGGTGTCTTAAGGCATCTTTCCATCCGCGACAACGTTTCGCTAGCCGGAAAATGCTACGAATATCTCATATGAGTAACAAAATGAAAAATCATGTAACTAAATGTGTATTTAACGGAACTTTGTGAACTTAATCAAAATTCCGTTCCACCCGATAAGGGCAAACGTCATTACTTATCTATCTATATGAATTATTTATGATTAATTTGGCTAAGCGGCAATTCGTTCATTTTGTGTATTGAATTCGTATTCTTTTTATTCAGTCTCTGTCTTTGCAAGATGTGCGGGTAAAGGTCAAAAAATGAGCAAATTTATCAGCCATTTTGCTCTGTTATGAACATAAAGTGCGATCTACATCACCAGGATGCACCGAAACAGTGCGTAACATAATTGTGATTTCCAGGTCTTGATGTTTAAGGTTGTTGAATTTTACTAACAGTAATTGACATAAAAAAAGGCCAGCTTGCGCTGGCCTTTCAGATTGATGTCAGAAAAATTTAGAATGTCGCGTTGCGCGGCGTCCGCGGGAACGGAATAACATCGCGGACGTTCTGCACGCCGGTGACGTAAGCGATGAGGCGTTCGAAGCCCAGACCGAAGCCGGAATGCGGCACGGTGCCGTAGCGACGCAGGTCGCGATACCACCAGTAGTCTTCTTTGTTAAGCCCCATCTCTGCCATACGCGCGTCAAGCACGTCGAGACGCTCTTCACGCTGGGAACCGCCGATAATCTCGCCGATGCCCGGCGCCAGAACGTCCATTGCCGCGACGGTTTTACCGTCTTCGTTAAGGCGCATATAGAACGCTTTAATGTCTTTCGGGTAGTTTTTCACCACCACCGGCGCTTTGAAGTGCTCTTCGGCCAGGTAACGTTCGTGCTCAGAGGAGAGATCCACGCCCCAGTACACCGGGTTCTCGAACTGTTTGCCGCAGTTTTCCAGAATGGTGACGGCGTCGGTGTAATCCACCTGGGCAAAATCAGCGGTGATAAAGCGCTGCAGACGGTCGATAGCGTCTTTATCCACGCGCTCGGCGAAGAACTGCATGTCGTCCGCACGCTCTTCCAGTACCGCTTTGAAGACGTACTTGAGCATCGCTTCCGCCAGGCCGGCGACGTCGTTCAGGTTGGCGAAGGCCACTTCCGGCTCCAGCATCCAGAATTCCGCCAGGTGGCGGCTGGTGTTGGAGTTCTCGGCGCGGAAGGTCGGGCCGAAGGTATAAATCTTCGACAGCGCACAGGCGTAGGTTTCGCCGTTCAGCTGGCCGGAAACGGTCAGGAACGACTCTTTACCGAAGAAGTCTTTGTCGAAATCGACTTTGCCCTGATCGTTACGCGGCAGGTTTTCCAGATCCAGCGTCGACACGCGGAACATTTCGCCGGCGCCTTCGGTATCGGAGGCGGTGATCAGCGGGGTGGAAACCCAGAAGAAGCCCTGTTCGTTGAAGAAGCGGTGCAGCGCCTGCGCCAGGGTGTGACGCACGCGGGCTACCGCGCCAATCAGGTTGGTGCGCGGACGCAGGTGCGCTACTTCACGCAGATACTCGATGCTGTGGCGCTTGGCCGCCATCGGGTAGGTGTCCGGGTCTTCCACCCAGCCGGTCACTTCCACGCTGGTCGCCTGGATCTCAAAGCTTTGACCCTGACCCTGAGAAGCCACGACTTTACCGGTGACAATCACCGAGCAGCCGGTGGTCAGACGCAGCACTTCCTGATTGTAATTGGGCAGAGAATTATTAATAACGGCCTGTACAGGATCAAAGCAGGAACCGTCATAGACGGCGAGGAAAGAAAAGCCAGCTTTAGAATCTCGGCGGGTACGCACCCATCCGCGGACCGTGACTTCGCTGTCAACGGCAACGCGGCCCTGGAGTACGTCGGCTACAGGCACAACGCTCATAATAATCTCTCTATGTAGTCCAATAAAAAAGTCTCTTCCCCCAACAGCGGGGGGATATCTATGTTACCTGTCATCTTCCATCAGACAAGTAGATTTCGCACAGGGAAGGGTGGATTTCGGAAATAAATACACCTCCGGGGCGTTCTTTGGCTCCCCATGTCGACTTTTACACGACTTACTCGATAATGACCGTCATTTCCTGCTTCGCATTTTGCATCGACACGATGGTCCGGAAAGACTTGATATTTCCCGAGGCAAAAAAGAGTTCACGGGTTAGCGCTTCGTATTCCGCCATATCACGGACGTTGATCACGAGCAGAAAATCGAAGTCGCCAGTGACATAGTAGACCTGCTGCACTTGCGGACAGGTTACGAAACGCTGTTTATCCTCCTCAAGCAGATCGAGACGTTCATTCTCAATGGTCACCTGCACCATAATGGTGATTGGTCTTCCCACTTTACTGGCGTCCACTAAGCTAACACTGCCTATAATCACCCCTGCATCCTCCAGTGCAGCGATACGCCGATTGACTGCCGAAGGAGACAGGCTGATCCGATCGGCGATCTCCCGTTGCGACAAGCGATTATTACGCTGCAAGAGCGTAAGAATTTTTTTATCCCATGCGTCAAGTTTCATCATATATCTCGTCCTGCAAGCCTGTGATCAACCTCACTAATGCAACGTTGTTGCGTATGAATGATAAAACAGAGTGAAAATTGCGGCGCGATGGGCAACTTTGCGCCAATTAACCGCCGGGCGCAGTGTACCATCACAGGCAGTGGGAAAGCGGTATATCGCGACAAAAAGCCTCTCACATTCTGACTTAACCAATTTAAAGCGACCGTCCTGTCTCAGGCCGCACGGATCCGTGCACCCGTCGTTTAGGCGGAATGGTCGCAAATAACGTTATCGTCGCAGGACGATATGAAAATAGAGGTGCCTGAATAGTGGACACAATTAAATTTCAACTTAACGCCCGGCGGCAGCCCTATGGCCAGGGAGCAGACTTGAGTCTGCTGAATGAAAGCGTGGGGAACGAAGTGCTGGCATTCCATCAAAAATTTCCTGATTACCGGGTCACGCCGCTGCGTAAGCTGGAATTTTTAAGCCAGCGGCTGGGGCTGGGATCGATCCATATAAAAGATGAAGCGCAGCGATTCGGTTTGAATGCGTTTAAAGGACTAGGCGGGTCCTATGCGATGGGGAAATATCTCGCCGCTCTGCTTGAGCGAGATATTAATACGTTGAGCTTTGCCGAGCTTAATTCACCAGTGATTAAGGCGCGTATCAAGGACATCGTATTTGTGACTGCTACCGACGGTAACCACGGACGTGGCGTGGCGTGGGCGGCTGAGCAGCTTGGGCTGCGTGCGGTGGTGTATATGCCAAAGGGCTCGTCGCCGGTACGCGCGCAGAATATTCGCCGGCATGGCGCCGAATGCACGATTACTGAACTGAACTACGACGACACAGTTCGGCTGGCGGCCAAAACCGCGCGCGAGCAGGGATGGGTTCTACTCCAGGATACCGCCTGGCAGGGCTACGAGCAGATCCCCACATGGATCATGCAAGGCTATATGACCCTCGCTGTTGAAATCTGGCAGCAGCTGGCAGAAAGCGGAGCGTCGATGCCGACGCATCTGTTTTTACAAGCCGGGGTCGGGTCGTTTGCCGGTAGCATCATGGGATATTTCATCGAAAAGATGCAGCAGCAGGCTCCCACTATCATCATCGTTGAGCCGCACAAGGCGAACTGCCTGTTTCGCTCGGCAACCATTAATGACGGACTGCCGCACAGCGTCGGCGGGGATATGTCAACCCTGATGGCCGGGCTTGCCTGTGGTGAACCTAACATCACCAGCTGGCCAATGCTCTGCGACCATGCCACCTGTTTTATTTCCGCCGACGATTGTCTGGCGGCCAACGGCATGCGCCTGTTGGCCGCTCCGCGACCAGGTACTGACGAACCTTTTGTCTCCGGGGAATCCGGCGCTATTGGCACAGGAGTGCTTTATGCGCTGATGACTCAACCGGCGTATCGCGAGCTTGCCGAATCGCTGCGCCTGAATGCCGATGCACAGGTTCTGTTAATCAGCACGGAAGGAGATACATCACCCGATGTCTATGAAGACATCGTCTGGTTTGGCCGTAATGGTTGAGCGCTATCGACAATAACAAGGGGGCCATCTTACCTACCCTACAAGCCCTCGGTATGACAAGCGTTCTGACTCATAACGAAAACATACGCGCTTTCGCGTCATGCATAGAGAGAACCTGACCGATGAATACTGAAAATATAATTATCAATAAAGGATATTCCGATCCCGCAAAGTGGCATAGCGAAGATACCGTTTGGGTCCTTGGCCTGTTCGGTACCGCCATTGGCGCCGGGGTGCTGTTTCTGCCGATTAATGCCGGAATTGGCGGCTTCTGGCCGCTGCTGATTGTTTTTGTCCTCGCTTTTCCTATTACTTATCTGGCTCACCGCGGTCTGGCGAGATTCATTTACTCTTCCAATACGCCGGAAAGCAGTATTACCGATGTTATTGGCGAGCATTTTGGCGCGCTGGCGGGAAAAGTATTTACCGTCATCTATTTCTTCGCCGTCTATACCATTCTGATTATGTATGCGGTGGCTATCACCAACACCGCGCAGAGCTTTATCACCCACCAGTTGGCAATGGCCGAGCCTCCCCGGTCGCTGGTGGCCATCGTTCTGATCCTCGGGCTGATGTTTATCGTCCGTTTCGGACAGCGTTTGATAATGCGGGTGATGAGCACCCTGGTTTATCCCTTCATCATCTCGCTTATTTTTATGGCACTTTTTCTGATTCCGCACTGGAACGGCGCAATTTTGCAAACCGTAAGCTTCAGCGCCACGGGCGATGGGCAGGGGATCATGTTATCCCTGTGGATGACCTTCCCGGTACTGGTGATGTCGTTTAACCACTATCCCATCATTTCGCCGATGGTGGTGCGCCAGAAGCAGCGTTACGGTCTGGCGCTCGCTGAGGGTAAATGTGCGCAGATCCAGCGCTACGGTATCCTGCTCATGACGGTGGTGGTGCTGTTTTTTGTTCTCAGCTGCGTGTTAAGCCTGTCGCCGCAGCAACTGGCGGAAGCCAAAGCCCAGAATCTGTCGATTTTGTCCTATCTGGCCAATCAGTACGATACACCGATTATTGCCTGGCTATCGCCGATTATCGCCTTTGTCGCTATTACTAAATCATTTCTTGGCCACTACATCGGCGCCTATGAATCGCTGCGCGACCTGATTCTGGAGGCCGCCGCCGCACGCGGTAAAAAACCAGGTATTCGCCTCGTCGACGCGGTCATCCTGGTGTTTATGGTGCTTACCTGCTGGTTCGCCGCGTACAAGAACCCCAGTATCCTCGGTATTATCGAATGCATCAGCGGTCCCACCGGGGCGGCAATTCTGCTGCTGTTGCCTATGTACGCCATTCATAAATTACCGGTACTTGCCCCCTGGCGCGGTAAAGCGAGCAACGTTTTCGTCACCCTGATCGGTCTTATCACCGTATCTGCCATTTTTTACGGCATGTTCCAATAACCACCATTATTAGCGAGATGTTATATGAGTCATTATCTGCAGATTAACGGCCAACGGCTTATCGATTCCCTGTATGCACTTGGCGAACATGGTGCGCTGCCAGGCGGCGGCGTATGCCGCCTGGCAGCGACTGCCGAAGATAAAGCCGGCAGGGACTTTGTTGTAGCCCGCATGAAGGCGCTGGGCCTGAGCGTGTCAATTGATGCTATCGGCAATGTCACCGGCGTTTATCACGGCGAGGAGACGTTGCCGATGGTGATGATGGGGTCACATATCGATACCGTCGCCACAGGTGGGTTATACGATGGCAACTACGGCGTTATGGCCGGCCTTGAGGTGATTGCCACCCTCCAGGATGCCGGGATCCGCACCCGACGACCGTTGGCGGTAACCTTCTTTACTAACGAGGAGGGGGTGCGATTTCAGCCCGATATGATGGGCAGCGTGGTGTTTGCCGGCGAGTATCCGTTGGCGCAGGCGCTCGCGGCAAAAGATCTCGACGGTATCACGCTCGATGAAGCGCTGCGTAACATTGGTTATAAAGGCGAACGTCAGCCGGGAGATATGGCGGTAGATAGCTACGTTGAGCTGCATATCGAACAGGGACCAATTCTTGATAAAGAGCAGATTGATATTGGCGTGGTTACCGGCGTACAGGGTATTTCGTGGCAGGAATTTACCCTGAGAGGCGTATCGAATCATGCGGGTACAACCCCAATGTCCATGAGACGTGATGCCGGGCTGGCGGCTGCGAAAATCGCTGTTTTTGCCCGTGAGCTGGCGCTAAGCCTTGGTGGTAATCAGGTAGCTACCGTCGGACATTTCAGCGTGAAGCCTAATCTAATCAACGTCATTCCCAACCATGTCGTCATGTCAGTGGATCTCCGCAATACCGATAATGCGATCTTATGTCTGGCGGAGCAGCAATTAGCCGAATTTGTCGCGAAAACGTCGCAGGAAGAGGGCGTGGAGATAACCAGCCGCTCACTGGTGCGCTTTAATCCGGTCATCTTTGCCGATGAGATCGTCAATGCGGTGGAAGCCGAGGCGGAGCGTCAGGCGCTCAGTTACCGACGTTTGCCAAGCGGCGCCGGACACGATGCACAATTTATGGCGTCGGTATGTCCCGCCGGGATGATTTTTGTCCCCTGCGTCGATGGCATTAGCCATAACGTCAAAGAACATAGCGCAGCCAAAGATCTGATTGCTGGCGCCAATGTGCTGCTGCAGGTGGTTTTACAGCGCGCCCAGCGTATGGACTAATGTTTACAGGAGCAGAGAATGAATCAGCAACAGCTAAAGCAGCAGCTTATCGCCTGGCGTCACTATTTGCATGCCCATCCGGAAAGCGCCTTCGAGGAGCAGAATACTTCACGGTTTATTGCCGAAAAGCTCGAAGCTATGGGCATTGAGGTGCACCGCGATATTGGCAAAACCGGGGTGGTGGGGAGATTGAAATGCGGCGACGGGAAGGGCGTTATCGCTATTCGTGCCGATATCGATGCCATTCAATTGACCGAACAGGGAGACTGGTCTTACCGCTCCATGACCGCCGAGCGGATGCACGGCTGCGGACATGATGGTCATACCTGCATTGCGCTGGGCGCGGCGCAGTTGCTATTGCAGCGGCAGAATTTTAACGGCACGGTCTGCTTTGTTTTTCAGCCTGCTGAGGAACCTGGCTATGGCGCCAGAGCGATGATGGACGATGGCGTTATTGAACGCTTTGGCATAGAGGAAATCTACGGTCTGCATAATATGCCGGGTATGAAAGCCGGGACTATCGCCACGCGAGTCGGTGGCATTATGGCCAGTGAAGATAACTTTATTATTCGTATTAAAGGGCAGGGAGCGCATGCGGCGCGGCCGCATATGGCGAAAGATCCGCTGGTCATTGCGGCGGAAATCATCCTGGCTTTGCAGACAATTGTTTCGCGAAATGTTGATCCGAACGTGCCAGCGGTCATTTCCTGTACTGAACTGCACACCGATGGCATCCGCAATGCGATTCCGACGCACGTCGAAATCAAAGGGGATACGCGCAGCTTTGCACCGGAGGTACAGATGCTGCTCGAAGAACGAATGCGTACCATTAGCGAAGCGATTTGCGCGATGCACGGTGCGACGTGCCAGTTCAGCTATACCCATGAATTTGCGCCAACGGTGAACTGGCAGCAATGCGTTGATGTAGCGGTCACCGCTGCGATTAACGTGGTAGGGGCTGAGAAGGTGGACGGCAACGTCGCACAGATGATGATTTCGGAGGATTTTGGCGCTTTTCTGCAAAAAATCCCCGGCTGTTTCATCTTTTTAGGCAACGGCGATAGTTCAGATGCTCAGGGCAATACACCGTTGCATAATGCCTGCTACGACTTTAATGATGAGATATTGCTAACTGGCGCGGAGTATTTTGCCGAGGTCGTCAGAACCCGTCTGCCGCAGGAGTGATATTGATTGGCCCGATAGCAGAATGCCGTCGGGCCAAGTTTTTTAGCTTGCCTTTTTAATCGGCGGCAGGTCGAACGCTTCGCGCAGGGCGCGGACGAAGGCCTTATCGTGGCAGATAGTTTTCCCCGGGCTGTCGGAGAGTTTCGCCACCGGCTTGCCGTTACATTCCACCAGCTTAATCACGATATTGAGCGGTTTAACCTGCGGCAGATCGCAGGTTAAACGGGTGCCGATCCCAAAGCTGAGCTTCACCCGCGAGGCGAAGTGGCGATACAGATCGACGGCTTTCGCCAGGTCGAGATTATCGGAGAAGACCAGCACTTTGCTCAGCGGATCGATACCCAGCTTCTGATAATGGGCGATAGCTTTTTCTCCCCATTCCACCGGGTCGCCGGAATCGTGGCGCAACCCCTGATAGCGGGTGGCGAATTCCGGACCGAAATCGCGCAGGAACGCATCCATAGTGATGCAGTCGGTCAGCGCGATGCCCAGCTGGTCGGGATACTCTTCCAGCCAGGCGGCAAGGGCCGCCCGCTGGCTGCTGGCAAGGCTGGGGCTGATCTGCTGGTGGGCCTGGAACCACTCATGGGCCTGGGTACCCATCGGGGTTAAATTCAGACGGCGCGCCAGATCGTAATTGCTGGTGCCGACAAACCATGGTTCCTGCTGCAGACGCCGCACAATACCTTCCTGCACCTCGCGTGAGAAACGACGGCGGGTGCCGAAGTCCATCAGACGGAAGGCGCTCATGTCGAGGTCAGCGGTCATGGTGGCGAAGTCGCCTAGCTTATGTTCCAGCGTGTTGAGCGCCTGATCGACGCCCATCTCTGGTGAACGATAGCGATGGACCAACTCGCTTATCACCGCCAGCAGCGGGACTTCCCACATGATGGCTTCCCGCCATGGGCCGGTAAGGCGAATGTTCAGCTTGCCATTGTCATTGCTGACCGTGACCTGGCTCGGGTCATAGCGAAAATCGCGCAGCCAGTTGAGGTAATCCTGGCGAAAAAAGGGAAGGGTGGACAGCCAGCGATATTCATCATCCCGCAGCCTCAGGTCGCGCATGGACTCCACCTGCTCGCGGATCGCGTCGGCATAGATGCCGAGCAGGTCGTCTCCGCGGCAGCGAAACTCCGCCGCCACATGCACATCGCCGTAGCGGTGGAAGACAGCCTGCTGCATGTGCAGCTTATAGGCATCCGTATCAAGCAGCGAGTGCAGTACAGGAGAAGTGAATTGTGTCATGGTGCGCAGTAGCATCCTCTCACTGGAGCGTTCCATCGAAACCAACGCGGAAAATGGAGGCGGAGTATACCTTTATTACCCGACTCTGTCCCGCGATGGCGAGCAATGGTGACGCTGACGGTCATTTGCGAGGCCTAGTTTAATATATTGAACATGGATCACACCACAAGCTTTGCGTCGGGTCGAGGGCATTTCGTGCCGCGAGTGTTAACAAAATGTAGCGATTTCCGTGTTTCACGTTGAAAAGATGAAGATTCTGCATAGCGCGATTGACACAACAGGAATAGACTGGGACGACACTTTACCGAAGATGCTAAAGGTTTTTTATGACACAACAGCCCCAAGCCAAATACCGCCACGACTATCGTGCGCCGGAGTATCTGATTAGCGATATCGATTTGACCTTTGACCTGGATGCCGCAAAAACCGTTGTTACGGCCGAGAGCAAGGTCTCCCGCCACGCGGCTGCGTCTGATGTGCCATTGCGCCTGGACGGCGAAGATCTGACCCTGATCGCTCTGCAGGTGAACGGCCAGCCGTGGAGTGACTATAAAGAAGAAAACAATCAGCTGGTGATCGGCGGCCTGCCGGAGCATTTCACCCTGACCATCGTCAATGAGATCAGCCCGGCGGCGAACACCGCGCTGGAAGGCCTGTATCAGTCAGGCGAAGCGCTGTGCACCCAGTGCGAAGCGGAAGGTTTCCGCCATATCACCTGGTATCTGGACCGTCCGGATGTGCTGGCGCGCTTTACCACCAAAATTATCGCCGATAAAGCGAAATACCCGTTCCTGCTTTCCAACGGCAACCGTATGGCGGAAGGGGAGCTGGAGAACGGTCGTCACTGGGTACAGTGGCAGGATCCGTTCCCGAAGCCGTGCTATCTGTTTGCGCTGGTGGCCGGTGATTTTGACGTCCTGCGCGATTCATTCCGCACCCGCTCTGGCCGCGAAGTGGCGCTGGAGCTGTACGTCGATCGCGGCAACCTCGATCGCGCGCCCTGGGCGATGACCTCGCTGAAAAACTCTATGAAGTGGGATGAGGAGCGCTTTGGCCTCGAGTACGACCTCGATATCTATATGATTGTCGCCGTCGACTTCTTTAATATGGGTGCCATGGAGAACAAAGGACTCAACGTCTTTAACTCCAAATATGTTCTGGCTCGTACCGATACCGCCACCGATAAAGACTACCTCGATATTGAGCGCGTGATTGGTCATGAATATTTCCATAACTGGACCGGCAACCGCGTCACCTGTCGTGACTGGTTCCAGCTCAGCCTGAAAGAGGGGCTGACCGTGTTCCGCGATCAGGAGTTCAGTTCCGACCTCGGCTCACGGGCGGTGAACCGCATCAACAACGTGCGCACCATGCGCGGGCTGCAGTTTGCCGAAGACGCCAGCCCGATGGCGCACCCGATCCGTCCGGATATGGTTATCGAGATGAACAACTTCTACACCCTGACGGTCTATGAAAAGGGTGCCGAAGTGATCCGCATGTTGCACACCCTGCTGGGTGAAGAAAACTTCCAGAAAGGGATGCAGCTGTACTTTGAACGCCATGACGGCAGCGCCGCCACCTGCGACGATTTCGTGCAGGCGATGGAAGATGCCTCTAACGTCGACCTGTCGCACTTCCGCCTCTGGTACAGCCAGTCCGGTACGCCAATCGTCACCGTGCATGACGACTATAATCCGGAGACCGAGCAGTATACGTTGACCATCAGCCAGCGTACGCCGCCGACCGCCGAGCAGGCCGAGAAGCAGCCGCTGCATATCCCGTTTGCCATTGAGCTGTACGATAACGAGGGCAAGGTGATCCCCCTGCAGAAGGGCGGTCACCCGGTACACCCGGTGCTTAATGTGACCCAGGCCGAGCAGACGTTTGTCTTCGATAACGTTTATTTCCAGCCGGTGCCGGCGCTGCTGTGCGAATTTTCAGCGCCTGTGAAACTGGAATACAAGTGGAGCGATCAGCAGCTGACCTTCCTGATGCGTCACGCGCGGAATGATTTCTCGCGCTGGGATGCGGCGCAGAGCCTGCTGGCGACTTACATCAAGCTGAACGTCAACCGCCATCAGCAGGGGCAGCCGCTGTCGCTGCCGGTGCACGTAGCGGATGCCTTCCGCGCCATCCTGCTGGATGAGAAGATTGATCCGGCGCTGGCCGCTGAGATCTTAACCCTGCCGTCAGCCAACGAAATCGCCGAGATGTTCGCGATTATCGATCCGATCGCCATCGCTGCCGTGCGCGAAGCGCTCACCCGCACCCTGGCGAACGAACTGGCGGACGAATTCCTCGCGGTTTATAACGCCAATAAGCTCGACAGCTATCGGGTGGAGCACGCCGATATTGGTAAACGTGCTCTGCGCAATACCTGCCTGCGCTATCTGGCGTTTGCGGAACCGACGCTGGGCGATAAGCTGGTGGCGACGCAGTATCACCAGGCAGATAACATGACCGACGCGCTGGCCGCCCTGTCGGCGGCGGTTGCCGCTGAGTTGCCGTGCCGCGATGCGCTGATGCAGGAGTACGATGACAAATGGCATCAGGACGGTCTGGTGATGGATAAGTGGTTTATCCTGCAGTCCACCAGCCCGGCAGCCAACGTGGTGGAAACCGTGCGCGGTCTGCTGAACCACCGTTCGTTCAGCATGAGCAACCCGAACCGTGTGCGCTCGTTAATCGGCGCTTTCGCCAGCAGCAACCCGGCGGCGTTCCATGCTGAAGATGGCAGCGGCTATCAGTTCCTGGTGGAGATGCTGACCGAGCTTAACCAGCGTAACCCGCAGGTGGCGTCGCGCCTGATTGAGCCGTTGATTCGTCTGAAGCGTTATGATGAGAAGCGACAGGCGCTGATGCGCGCCGCGCTGGAGCAGCTGAAGGGGCTGGAGAATCTCTCTGGCGACCTGTTCGAGAAAATCAGTAAGGCGCTGGCGTAACGGTGGCATAACCCCGGATTGCGGCGCGCCTTGCGCCCTGTCCGGGTTACCCGTTAGCGTGGTGATGTTGTCGGGCGGCGCGATGCTTACCCGACCTGGAATACACGGCTGATTTGGCGTTGGTAGCCCGGCAGTGCAACGCGCGAGCCGGGGACATGTCGGATGACGATATGCCCCCGTTCAGACAGCAGACAGTTACGCCGGTCAGCCATGACTAAACAAACGCGGCGCACGCTCGCTGTCGCCGCGTTTCATCACCCGATCCAGTACTTCAGCCTCCAGCTCGGCCAGCTTCGCCGAACCGGTGCGCCGCGGTCGCGGGATATCCACGCTTAAATCGAGGCCAATCTTCTTCTCTTCAATTAACAGCACCCGATCGGCCATGGCCACCGCTTCACTGACGTCGTGCGTGACCAGCAGGACCGTAAAGCCATGCTCCTGCCACAGGGAGACGATCAGCTCCTGCATCTCCAGACGGGTGAGGGCATCCAGCGCCCCCAGCGGTTCGTCCAGCAGCAGCAGGCGCGGGCGATGGATCAGCGCGCGGGCCAGCGCAACGCGCTGCTTCTGCCCACCCGACAGCGCGGCCGGCCACTCCTGTGCGCGGCTTTCAAGTCCGACGCTGGCCAACGCCTGCAGGGCGGCGTCGCGCCAGGCGCCTTTTAACCCCAGCCCCACGTTATCAATCACTGTTTTCCACGGCAGCAGGCGCGCATCCTGAAACATCATCCGGGTGTCGTCCTGGATCGCCGCCAGGGGCGTCGCGCCAGCCAGCAGTTCGCCGGCGTTTGGTTTTTCCAGACCTGCCAGCAGGCGCAGCAGGGTACTTTTGCCGCCGCCGCTGCGGCCTACCACCGCCACAAACTGGCCGCTGGGAATATGCAGATCCAGCTCGTTAAGAATGGTGTTGTCGCCATAGCGTTTCGTCACCCCGTTCAGCAGCAGCGGGATACCTGGGTTGAGACGGGCAGTGTTCATGCGTTAGCCTCCTGAAGATGATACGCCGGATTCCAGCGCAGCCAGAGCCGTTCCAGCAGCTGGGCGCAGACGTCGGCCAGTTTGCCAAGGATGGCGTAAAGGATGATCGCCACTACCACCACGTCGGTTTGCAGAAATTCACGCGCGTTCATCGCCAGATAACCGATGCCGGCATTCGCCGAGATAGTTTCGGCGACAATAAGCGTCAGCCACATCAGACCAAGGGCAAAACGCACGCCGACCATAACTGAGGGCAGGGCGCCGGGTAATATCACGTGACGAAACAGGGCGAAGCCGGATAAGCCATAGCTGCGCGCCATCTCAACCAGCCCACGGTCAATATTGCGGATCCCGTGCCAGGTGTTGATATAGATCGGGAACAGGGTGCCCAGCGAGACAAGGAAGATCTTGGCGGTCTCATCGATGCCGAACCACAAGATCACCAGCGGGATCAGCGCCAGATGCGGGACATTGCGCAGCATCTGGATCGAGGTATCCAGCAGACGCTCGCCCCAGCGAGACAGGCCGCTGATCAGGCCGAGTATTAGCCCGATCGAGCCGCCGATGGCGAAGCCGACCAGCGCCCGCCATGAGCTGATGGCCAGATGCTGCCACAGCTCACCGCTGGCCGAGAGGGTCCAGAACGCTTTCAATACCCCCTCCGGCGAGGGCAGCACCCGCGTCGACAGCCAGCCGACGGACGAGGCCAGCTGCCAGACAATGACCGTCCCTACCGGCAGCAGCCAGGGGGCGAGGCGTAACAACAGGGGATGGGTTGATTTTGCCATCACGGTCTCCTCAGCTTTGCGCTACTTTACGCGGAATAAACTCGTTGGCGACCGCTTCCCCCTGCAGGCGCAGGTTTTGCGGCTGCGGGATGGACGGCACCGCGACGTCAAGCAGGGGGAACAGTAGCTCTCCGACCCGGTACGCCTCTTCCAGATGCGGATAGCCGGAAAAGATAAAGCTATCGATACCCAGCGCGGCGTATTCATTGATCCGTTCGGCAACGGTGGCGGCATCGCCCACCAGCGCGGTCCCGGCGCCGCCGCGCGCTAAACCCACGCCAGCCCACAGGTTGGGGCTGATTTCCAGCTTATCGCGTCGCCCGTTGTGCAGGGCCGCCATCCTTTGCTGGCCGACGGAGTCGGTTCTGGCGAAAGCCGCCTGGGCGCGGGCGATCGTCTCGTCGTCAAGATGGGAGATAAGACTGTCCGCCGCCTGCCACGCTTCCTCGTTGGTTTCCCTGACGATCACGTGCAGACGGATGCCAAAACGCACCTGGCGACCATGCCGGGCGGCTTTCTCTCGCACCTGAGCTATTTTCTCTGCCACCTGGGCCGGCGGTTCTCCCCAGGTAAGATAAAGATCGACCTGCTCAGCGGCCAGCTCCTGCGCCACCTCAGACGAGCCGCCGAAATAGAGCGGTGGACGCGGCTGCTGCAGTGGCGGAAACAGCAGTTTGGCGTCGCGAACGCGCTGATGCTTGCCGTTAAAGGTGACGGTTTCTCCCTCCATCAGCTTGCGCCAGATGTGGGTAAATTCAGCCGAGGCCTCATAGCGCTCGGTGTGGTCGAGGAAGACGCCGTCGCCTGCCAGTTCGGCAGGATCGCTGCCGGTGACCAGATTGAACAGCGCCCGGCCGTTTGACAGCCGGTCCAGGGTCGCCGCCTGACGCGCGGCCACCGTCGGCGATACCACGCTTGGCCTGAGGGCGACAAGGAACTTCAGCCGCTGCGTCACCGGGATCATTGAGGCCGCGACCAGCCACGCATCCTCACAAGAGCGTCCGGTCGGGATCAGCACGCCGGTGAAGCCCAGCCGATCCGCCGTCTGCGCGATTTGCTGCAGATAGCCATAATCGACCGGACGGGCACCCTCTTCGGTACCCAGATAACGACCATCACCATGGGTCGGTAAAAACCAGAACATATTCAGACTCATGATTTCGCTCCTTGTGTGGCGGTGGGCTGCCAGATGCGGGCCCGGATATCAACTTTTTGTGGCACCAGCTTGTTCTCGTAGAACAGGTCTGCCGTCTGCTGCTGGCGAGCGGCGGTTTCGGCGCTCACCGGGGTAACCGCGGTGGGGGGACGATGGTCCAGATAGCTGGCGATCACCGCCTCCGGTAAGCCCATCGTTTTCGCCAGCAGCGTAATGCTTTGCGCGCGTTGGCTGTGGGTCAGGGCATCGGCCTGAGTAAAGGTGTCGAGTACGCCTTCAATGAAAGCGCCATTGCGTTCAGCGTAGGGCCGGGAAGCAAGATAGAAGGATCCCGTCTGTTTCAGATCTGTTCCGTCAGTGAGTACCCGGGCGCCGCCCTGCAGCAGCGCGGCGGAGTAGTACGGATCCCAGATGGCCCATGCGTCGACATTGCCCTGCTGGAAGGCGGCGCGCGCATCGGCGGGGGCAAGGTAAACCGGCTGAATATCGCTAAATTTCAGACCTGCGAGCTGTAGGGCGCGCAGCAGCAGATTGTGGGAGCTGGAGCCTTTCTGAAAAGCGACCTTTTTCCCTTTTAACTCAGCAACGTTATGAATCGGGCTGCCCTGCGCCACCAGGATCACCTCCGCCTTGGGCTTGGGCGGCTCCGCGCCGATATAGACCAAATCGGCGCCTGCCGCCTGGGCAAAGATAGGCGGAATATCGCCGGTACTGCCGATATCAATGCTGCCGACGTTCAGCGCCTCCAGCATCTGCGGACCGGCCGGGAACTCAATCCACGAGATATGGGTTTGCGGATAGCGCTGCTCCAGCAGCTGATGGCTCTTCGCCAGCACCATGCTGACGCTGCCTTTTTGGTAGCCGATGCGCAGAGCGTCAGGCGCCGCCGGGGCGGCGTGACCCAGCGAAGAGAATAGCAGCAGTCCGCCCAGAGTCAGGGCGCGGAGAGGATTAAGCATGCTCCACCCCACGCAGAGATGTTAACGACGGCGCACGGCTGCTGGGGCGATGCAGCGCCTGCCAGAAGGTCTCCAGGGCGTCATCAAGGCGCCGCTGCAGATTCGCGGTAAACTGCGGCTTATGCTGGTAATCGGTCACCTGGCTGTCATCAGCGAAGACGCCATGGAGGATCTCCTGGGCCTTGAGGGCATTCAGCACTGGCTTCAGCGCGTAGTCCACCGCCAGCATGTGAGCGATGGTGCCGCCGGTGGCCAGCGGCAGCACAATTTTGCCCTCCAGCGCTCGCTCAGGCAGCAGGTCGAGCAGCGTTTTCAGCGCGCCGGAGAACGAGGCTTTATACACCGGCGTGGCGATGATCAGGCCATCAGCCCCGGCCAGCTGTTCATTGAGCGTCTGCAGCGCCGGGTTGTCAAAACGAGCGTACAGGAGGTCTTCCGGGGCAAAGTTCTGCAGATGCCAGTGGCAGACTTCGATATCGGCGGCGGTGAGCGTCTCTCTGGCGTATTCCAGCAAGGCGCTGGAACGGGAAGGGTAACGCGGGCTGCCCGCAAGCGTAATGACGCGCATCTCTCTCTCCTTATAACTAAATGTTTGCATTTATCTATAATTGATAACATTTATAGTGAGTGTGACAGAGGGCCATTATTTCCCTAAATGATTTATCCGCGGTTAGATAGCCGAAAAGCGCATAATGGCGCGAGAGGTAGGTAATCGTTTGCGCTGATGGGGGATTTTTTGTCGCAGGTCAATTCCCTTTCCGCAACAGATCGCACATAATACGCCCCCGGTTTGCACACCGGGAATCCAGGAGAGTTCATGTACTACCCCTTCGTTCGTAAAGCCCTTTTTCAGCTCGATCCTGAGCGCGCTCATGAAGTTACCTTTCAACAATTACGCCGTGTCACCGGGACGCCGCTGGAAATGCTGGTTCGCCAGAAGGTACCGGCCAGGCCTGTCACCTGCATGGGGCTAACCTTTAAAAACCCGCTGGGTCTGGCGGCCGGGCTGGATAAAAATGGGGAATGCATTGACGCGCTGGGCGCGATGGGGTTTGGTTCGATTGAGATCGGCACCGTGACGCCGCGTCCGCAGCCGGGCAACGATAAGCCAAGGATCTTCCGTCTGGTTGATGCCGAGGGATTGATCAACCGCATGGGCTTTAATAACCATGGCGTCGATAACCTGGTTGAGAATGTGAAAAAGGCGCATTTTGACGGCGTGCTGGGTATCAATATCGGCAAAAATAAAGATACGCCGGTTGAGCACGGGAAAGATGATTACCTGATTTGTATGGAAAAAGTCTATCCGTACGCCGGGTATATCGCCATTAATATCTCCTCGCCGAATACCCCAGGGCTGCGCACGCTGCAATACGGCGAAGCGCTGGATGATTTACTCTCCGGTATTAAAAATAAGCAGCTCGAGCTGCAGCAGAAGCATCAAAAATATGTCCCGGTCGCCGTAAAGATCGCGCCGGATCTTTTGCCTGAGGAATTGATCCAGGTTGCCGATAGCCTCGTGCGTCATAATATTGATGGCGTGATTGCAACCAATACCACCCTCGATCGTTCCCTGGTTCAGGGAATGAAACATTGCGATGAGACCGGCGGGCTTAGCGGTCGTCCATTACAATTAAAAAGCACTGAAATTATCCGTATGCTCTCCGCTGAGCTGAATGGCCGTTTGCCTATCATCGGCGTGGGCGGCATTGATTCGGTGATTGCCGCGCGGGAAAAGATTGCCGCCGGGGCATCGCTGGTGCAGATCTATTCTGGATTTATTTTTAAAGGTCCGCCGCTGATTAAAGAAATTGTTACCCACATCTAATCTTTTCCTCCTCTGAATCCCTCCCAGGGCTTTATTTCCGGCCCTGGTTGTTTTATATTCCCTCACTGTTGCTTATTTAAACATTTTAGACTTTTCTTAATTTTAGAAAATATTCTGCGGTAAGTCGCAACAACTTTGCAGAGGCGTATGAAAGGGGACAGGGGGAAAAATGCGGATTAAACCTGACGATAACTGGCGTTGGTATTACGATGAAGAGCACGACCGCATGATGCTCGATCTGGCCAATGGCATGTTATTTCGCTCGCGCTTCGCCCGGCGCATGCTGACTCCGGATGCCTTTGCCCCTTCGGGATTTTGCGTTGATGACGCCGCGCTCTATTTCTCTTTTGAAGAAAAATGTCGCGATCTCGAGCTATCGAAAGAGCAGCGGGCGGAATTAGTCCTTAACGCGCTCACCGCCATCCGTTTTCTCAAACCGCAGATGCCGAAAAGCTGGCACTTTATCGCCCATACCCATCACTGGCAGCCGAGCGGCGGCGACGCCGCCTGCGTTTGGCTGAGCGATACCGGCGAGCAGGTGAATTTACTGGTGGTGGAGCCGGGCGATAACGCCGCGCTCTGTCTGTTGGCTCAGCCGGGTCTCACCCTTGCCGGCCGCGTCATGCAGCTGGGCGATGTCATTAAAATCATGAATGACAGACTGCAGCCGGCGCAGAGCGCGGTCAGCTACAGTCTGGGGCAGGCGGTTTAAGGCGCCAGGCGTAGCGCTGTTTTCGGTACACAGCTGCAGGCGAGAATAGTGCCATCCCCGGCAACCGCGTTTTTCTTTAACGGACTCACTTCTCCCTCTTCCAGCCGGATGCGGCAGCTGCCGCAGATCCCCGCCCGACACGAATAGGGTACGCGAATGCCCTGTTGTTCCAGTTGCTCCAGCAGCACCTGCTGGTTATTGCCGGTAAACTGTTGACCCTGCCATTCGATGGCAACCGTAGCCTGCTGCTGCGCCTCGGGAGCCGGGCTATCGTCGCTTTCACCTGCCCCGTAGGCTTTCGCCGGGCCGCGGGTAAGGATTTCCACTTCATCTCCCACCCGGATCACCCCGCTGTTGCGGGCAATCAGGTTCTGGCCAAAATCGACATCGCCATTGTCCAGCGCGGTACGAAAACGCTTTAAGGTTTCCAGCGGCTCCCCGGCGGGATGCTTCTGACCGCGCTCCGGGCTGACGGTGGTAAAAATGCAGCGGCTGCACGGCTTAGCGACGTCAAACACCACCTCGCCGATGCGGATCACTTTCCAGCTATCTTCATCCCAGGCCGCCGCGCCGGTGACCACAAGGTTAGGGCGAAACTGTTCTATGCTTACGCTGGCCGGGCAGCGCTGTTGCAGATCGCGCAGGGAGGCCTCGTTAGCCAGCAGGTAAGGGTAACCGTCGGCGAAGGAGAGCGGCACCGCATCATGGCGCTTTACCCGGCGGGTTAGCTGCGGCCCCAGCCAGCGCAGCTGGACATCGCGCTTGAAAAAGCCGCTGAGCCACTGGTTAACGGCGGCGGGCGCGATGAGGGCGGTAAAATGGTTGCCCCAGACTTCGGTCGGCTCGGCCTGCGTGGCGAAATCGCTAAAACGCACCACGGCGCTGCTGCCGTCCGGTGCGGTCAGGTGAAGGCCATCATGCAGCGGCGCCGGAATAAATTTCACCATTTGCGGAAACTGGCGAGCGGTAATAAAGGTCCCGTCGGTTTCGGTGACCATAAACAGGCGATCGAAGGCCAGGCCGCTGATATCAGCAAAGGCGTGGGTCAGGCCCATGCCGCGCATGGATTTAACAGGATGAATAAAAAGTCGCGATAGCGTTACCATACGCTGCCTCCGGGTTCCAAAAATAAGCCTATAACTTTATGACATAGGGCACATATTGGCTATAATGCGCACCAATTTTCTTTAAGTAAAAGTGACGATATGAATTCTCTGTTTGCCAGTACGGCTCGTGGGCTGGAAGAGCTGTTAAAAACTGAACTGGAAGGGCTTGGCGCGACGGACTGCCAGGTAGTCCAGGGCGGGGTCCATTTTCAGGGGGATACGCGCCTGCTGTATCAAAGCCTGATGTGGAGCCGGCTGGCTTCGCGCATCATGCTGCCGCTGGGCGAATGTCGCGTATACAGCGATCTGGATCTGTACCTCGGCGTACAGGCCATTCCGTGGACGGAGATGTTCAACCCTGGCGCCACCTTCGCGGTGCATTTTAGCGGCCTCAATGACGAGATCCGTAACAGCCAGTACGGCGCGCTGAAGGTTAAAGACGCCATTGTCGACAGCTTCACCCGTAAGAATCTACCGCGCCCGAACGTCGATCGTGAGTCGCCCGATCTGCGGATCAACGTCTGGCTGAACAAAGAGACGGCGCACATCTCGCTGGATCTGAGCGGCGAAGGCCTGCACCTGCGCGGCTATCGCGATGGTACCGGAATGGCGCCGATCAAAGAAAACCTCGCGGCGGCGATCGTCATGCGCTCTGGCTGGGTACCAGGTACGCCGCTGCTCGATCCGATGTGCGGCTCCGGTACCCTGCTGATTGAAGCGGCGATGCTGGCGACCGACCGCGCGCCGGGCCTGCACCGCGGCCACTGGGGCTTTGGCGGCTGGGCGCAGCACGATGACGGCATCTGGAAAGAGGTGAAGGCGGAAGCGCAAACCCGCGCTCGTCAGGGATTGGCAGCGTATGAGTCACGCTTCTACGGCTCAGACGTCGACGCGCGCGTAATCGAGCGCGCGCGCCGCAACGCCCGCCGCGCCGGCATTGGCGAGCTGATCGATTTTGACGTGAAAGACGTCGCCCAACTGAACAACCCGCTGCCGAAAGGCCCGTACGGGACGGTGATCAGTAACCCGCCGTACGGCGAACGTCTGGAAAGCGAGCCAGCGCTGATCGCTCTGCACAGCCTGCTTGGCCGGATAATGAAAAGTCAGTTTGGCGGCTGGAACCTGTCGGTATTCAGCGCTTCGCCGGAGCTGCTGAGTTGCCTGCAGCTGCGTGCCGACAAGCAGTTTAAAGCCAAGAACGGCCCGCTGGACTGCGTGCAGAAGAATTATCACCTGGCGGAGAGCGAAGGCGGCAAGCCGGCAATGCTGGCGGAGGATTTTGCTAACCGTCTGCGTAAAAACCTGAAGAAGTTTGAAAAATGGGCCCGCCAGGAAGGAATCGAATGCTATCGCCTGTACGATGCTGATCTACCGGAATACAACGTGGCCATTGACCGCTATGCCGACTGGGTGGTGGTCCAGGAGTATGCCCCGCCGAAAACCGTCGACGCGCATAAGGCGCGCCAGCGTCTGTTCGACATCATCGCTGCGACTATCGCCGTACTGGACATGGCGCCTAACAAGCTGGTGCTGAAAACCCGTGAACGGCAGAAGGGGAAAAACCAGTATCAGAAGATGGCGGAGAAGGGCGACTTTATTGAGGTACAGGAGTATAACGCCCGCCTGTGGGTCAACCTCACCGACTACCTGGATACCGGTCTGTTCCTCGACCACCGTATCGCCCGTCGCATGCTCGGCCAGATGAGTAAAGGTAAGGACTTCCTGAACCTGTTCTCCTATACCGGCAGCGCCAGCGTCCACGCAGGCCTCGGCGGTGCGCGATCCACCACCACGGTGGATATGTCACGCACCTACCTGGAGTGGGCGGAACGCAACCTGCGTCTCAATGGCCTGACCGGCCGCGCGCATCGCCTGATGCAGGCGGACGTGCTGGGTTGGCTGCGGGAGAGCACCGAGCAGTTCGATCTGATCTTTATCGATCCGCCGACCTTTTCCAACTCCAAACGAATGGAAGATGCGTTTGACGTCCAGCGCGATCACATTCGCCTGATGACCGATCTAAAACGTCTGCTGCGTAAAGGCGGCACCATTATGTTCTCGAATAACAAACGCGGTTTCCGTATGGATCATGACGGGCTGGCGGCGCTTGGCCTGAAGGCGCAAGAGATTTCGCAAAAAACGCTGTCGCAGGATTTTGCCCGCAACCGTCAGATCCACAACTGCTGGCTGATTACCGCAGCCTGAAAGGAATAAATAATGTCACTGATTAGTATGCACGGCGCCTGGCTTTCCTTCAGCGATGCGCCGCTGCTGGATAATGCCGAGCTGCATATTGAAGATAACGAACGCGTCTGCCTCGTCGGACGCAACGGCGCCGGTAAATCTACCCTGATGAAGATCCTCAACCGCGAACAGGGGCTGGATGACGGACGCATCATTTATGAACAGGACCTGATCGTGGCGCGTCTGCAGCAGGATCCGCCGCGTAACGTTGCTGGTACGGTATACGATTTTGTCGCCGAAGGGATCGCCGAGCAGGCGGCTTATCTGAAAGCCTACCATGACGTGTCGCATCAGGTGATGACCGATCCGAGCGACAAAAATTTAAATGAACTGGCGCGCTTGCAGGAGCAGCTCGATAACCTGGGACTATGGCAGCTGGACAGCCGCATTAACGAAGTGATTGAGCAGCTGGGCCTTGACGCCAATGTGCAGCTGGCGTCGCTGTCCGGTGGCTGGCTACGTAAAGCGGCGCTGGGCCGCGCCCTGGTCAGTGGGCCGCGCGTGCTGCTGCTGGATGAGCCCACTAACCACCTCGATATCGAAACCATCGACTGGCTGGAAGGTTTCCTGAAAACCTTTAAAGGCACGATTATCTTTATTTCGCATGACCGTTCCTTTATCCGCAATATGGCGACGCGCATTGTCGACCTCGATCGTGGCAAGCTGGTGACCTATCCGGGAAATTACGATCAGTATCTCCTCGATAAAGAAGAAGCCCTGCGGGTCGAAGAACTGCAGAATGCGGAATTTGACCGCAAGCTGGCCCAGGAAGAGGTGTGGATCCGTCAGGGTATCAAAGCGCGCCGGACCCGTAACGAAGGCCGAGTCCGCGCGCTGAAGGCGATGCGCCGCGAGCGCGGTGAGCGCCGGGAAGTGATGGGCAGCGCGAAGATGCAGGTTGAGGAGGCTTCCCGTTCCGGCAAAATCGTCTTTGAGATGGAAAACGTCAACTATCAGGTTGACGGCAAAGTGCTGGTGAAGGATTTCTCCGCACAGATCCAGCGCGGCGACAAGATCGCCCTGATCGGCCCCAACGGCTGCGGGAAAACCACGTTGCTGAAGCTGATGCTCGGCCAGCTGCAGGCCGACAGCGGGCGGATCCATGTTGGCACCAAGCTGGAGGTCGCCTACTTCGACCAGCACCGCGCGGAGTTGGATCCGGATAAAACGGTGATGGACAACCTGGCGGAAGGCAAACAGGAGGTAATGGTTAACGGTAAACCACGCCATGTGCTGGGTTATCTACAGGACTTCCTGTTCCATCCAAAACGAGCGATGACCCCGGTACGTGCGCTTTCCGGAGGGGAACGTAACCGCCTGCTGCTGGCCCGGCTGTTCCTGAAACCCAGCAATCTGCTGATCCTTGATGAACCGACTAACGACCTCGATGTTGAAACGCTGGAGCTGCTGGAAGAGCTGATCGATGGCTATCAGGGGACCGTGATGCTGGTGAGCCACGATCGTCAGTTTGTCGACAATACCGTGACCGAGTGCTGGATCTTCGAAGGCGGCGGTCGTATTGGCCAGTACGTCGGCGGCTATCACGACGCCCGCGGTCAGCAGGCCCAGTCTTTGGCGCAAAAGCAGACGGTCGTTAAAAAAACGACGGAAGTCGCTCAGCCAAAAGCAGAAACTGTCAAACGCGGCGGGAACAAGCTAAGCTATAACCTGCAGCGCGAGCTGGAACAACTGCCGCAGAAGCTGGAGGCTCTCGAGGCCGAACTGCAGACGCTGCAGGATCAGGTTGCCGATCCCGATTTCTTCGGGCAACCGCACGATCGCACGCAGCAGGTGCTGGCGCAGCTGGCCGAAGCGGAGCAGGCGCTGGAAGCGGCCTTTGAACGCTGGGAATATCTCGAAGGATTAAAGAACGGCGCCTGAGCCGAGGAGTTGTCATGTGCGATCATCATCATGCTGCGCGACATATTCTATGTCCCCAATGTGATTTGCTGGTGGCTTTGCCGCAGCTTGAGCATCGCCAGAAAGCCGCCTGCCCGCGCTGCGGTACAACGTTAACCACCACGTGGGACGCGCCTCGCCAGCGTCCCACGGCGTATGCGCTGGTCGCGCTGTTTATGCTGCTGCTGGCCAACCTGTTCCCTTTTATCTATATGAAAGTGGGCGGCATCAGTAGCGAAATAGAGCTGCTGGAAATTCCCAACGTACTGTTTACCGAGGATTACGCCAGTCTCGGGACTTTCTTTTTACTCTTTGTTCAATTAGTGCCGGCGTTTTGCCTGGTCACCATTTTGCTGCTGGTTAATCGGGTCAGAATGCCTGCCGGCCTGAAGACGTTCCTTGCGCGAATTCTCTTTCAACTGAAAACCTGGGGCATGGCGGAGATCTTTCTTGCCGGCGTACTGGTGAGCTTCGTCAAGCTGATGGCCTACGGTGATATCGGCATCGGTCTGAGCTTTGTTCCCTGGTGTATGTTTTGCCTGCTGCAGTTACGTACTTTTCAGTGCGTCGACCGCCGCTGGCTATGGGATGATATTGCCCCCATGCCGGCCATTACCCAGCCGCTGAAGGTCGGGGTGACCGGTATCCGTCAGGGGCTGCGCTCCTGTGCCTGCTGTACGGCGGTGTTGCCGGTCGATCAGACCGTCTGCCCGCGCTGTAACAGTAAAGGAACGGCGCGGCGCAAAAATAGCCTGCAGTGGACGCTGGCGCTGCTGGTGACGTCATTTATCCTTTATCTCCCTGCCAACATTATGCCGATCATGATCACCGATCTGCTGGGCGATAAAATGCCATCGACCATTATGGCCGGGGTGATTTTACTGTGGAGCGAAGGTTCTTATCCGGTGGCGCTGGTGATCTTTATCGCCAGTATTATGGTGCCGACGCTGAAGATGATCGCTATCGCCTGGTTGTGCTGGAACGCCAACGGCAACGGCGCGCGAGATTCGGAGCGCATGCATCTGATCTATGAGGTGGTGGAATTTGTTGGCCGCTGGTCAATGATTGACGTTTTTGTCATCGCCGTGCTCTCTGCGCTGGTCCGCATGGGAGGGTTAATGAATATCTATCCAGCCATTGGCGCGGTCATGTTTGCGCTGGTGGTGGTGATGACCATGTTTTCAGCCATGACATTTGATCCCCGTTTACTGTGGGATCGTGAGCCAGATTCAAGCCATGAGGAAATACAACAACATGGAAAATAAGAGCGGAGAAGCGAAAGTGCAGAAGGTGAAGAACTGGTCACCGGTGTGGATCTTCCCTATCGTCACTGCGCTGATCGGGGCATGGATCCTGTTTTATCATTACAGCCATCAGGGGCCTGAGGTCACGCTGATCACCACCAATGCGGAAGGGATTGAAGGGGGAAAAACCCGGATCAAGAGCCGCAGCGTAGACGTTGGGGTGGTGGAGAGCGCAACGCTGACCGACGATCTCACCCACGTGGAAATCAAAGCCCGCCTCAATTCCGGGATGCAGAAGCTGCTGCACAACGATTCCGTCTTCTGGGTGGTAAAGCCGCAGGTTGGGCGCGAGGGGATCAGCGGTCTTGGGACATTGTTGTCCGGGGCCTATATTGAACTGCAGCCGGGAACGAAAGGTTCGGTGCCAGCGCAGTATCCGCTACTGGATTCTCCGCCGCTGGCCTCGCCGGATGCCAAGGGGATCCGTATTCTGCTGGAAAGCAGCAAGGCGGGCCAGCTGTCGCCGGGCGATCCGGTGTTGTTCCGCGGCTATCGCGTGGGGTCAGTGGAAACCAGCACCTTCGACACGCAGAAACGTCGTATAACTTACCAGCTGTTCATCAATGCGCCGAACGATCGCCTGGTGACCACCAACGTTCGTTTCTGGAAAGACAGCGGGATCGCTGTAGATTTGACCTCGGCGGGGATGCGCGTCGAGATGGGCTCGCTGTCGACGCTGTTTGGCGGCGGGGTGAGCTTCGATATTCCTGAAGGACTGGACCTCGGCGAGCCGGTGGCGAATAAAACGGAATACCATCTGTTTGACGATCAGAAGAGCATCCAGGATTCAGTCTTTACCGAGCATATCGATTACGTCATGTTCTTCAAAGACTCGGTTCGCGGCCTGCAGCCGGGCGCGCCAGTGGAGTTCCGCGGTATCCGTCTGGGCACCGTCGGCAAAGTGCCGTTCTTTATTCCGGGGCTGAAGCAGCGTTTGAACGATGACTATCGTATTCCAGTGGAAGTGCGGGTTGAACCGCAACGGCTGATTAATCAGCTTGGCGGCGATCCGAATATTCGCGCCCACATTGACGATCTGATCAACCGCGGACTGCGCGGCTCGCTGAAAACCGGTAACCTGGTGACCGGCGCGCTGTATATCGATCTCGACTTCTATCCGAAGGCGCCCCCGCGCGGGAAAATACAGGAGTTTAACGGCTATCCGATTATCCCGACCATCAGCGGTGGACTGGCACAGATCCAGCAGCGTCTGATGGATGCGCTGGATAAGATTAATAACCTGCCGATTAATCCGCTGCTGGAGCAGGCGACCAGCACCCTGGCGCAGAGCGAGAAGACGATGCAGCACGTGCAGACCACGCTGGATAATCTGAATAAGATCACCTCCAGCCAGTCAATGCAGCAGCTGCCCGCCGATATGCAGACGACGCTGCGTGAACTGAACCGTAGCATGCAGGGCTTCCAGCCGGGCTCTGCGGCCTACAATAAGATGGTGGCCGATATGCAGCGTTTGGATCAGGTGCTGCGTGAGCTGCAGCCGGTTCTGAAAACGCTAAATGATAAGAGCAATGCGCTGGTATTTGAGGCGAAGGATAAAAAAGATCCACAGCCGAAGGGAGCGAAATAATGAAAAAATGGTTACTGGCGGCAGCCGTATGCGTACTGACGGCGTGCAGTAGCGGCGGGGAAAGCAAGACATACTATCAGCTACCGGTTGTGCAGGGCGGCGCGCAGAGCGCCGCCAGTCAGGGGGCACGTCTGCTGTGGGTAGAGCAGGTCAGCATCCCGGATTATCTGGCGGGTAACGGGGTGGTCTATCAGACCACCGACGTGCAGTATGTGATCGCCAATAATAATCTGTGGGCCAGTCCGCTGGATCAGCAGCTGCGCACTACGCTGGTGGCAAATCTCAGCCAGCAGTTGCCCGGCTGGGTAGTGTCGTCCCAGCCGCTGGGGAGCGAGCAGGATACCCTCAACGTTGCGGTCAATGGCTTTCATGGTCGCTATGACGGGCGGGTTATCGTTAGCGGTGAGTGGCTGCTGAAGCATCAGGGACAGCTGATTAAGCGCCCGTTTAACATCGTCCTCAGGCAGGAACAGGATGGTTATGACGCGATGGTCAAGACCCTGGCGCAGGCGTGGAGCCAGGAGGCGGCTGCCATTGCCAGCGAGCTTAATCGTCTGCCATAAGTAAAATTCATCATAATGACCTGCCGCGCGGTTCACCTGGGCCGCGCGGCATTTTTTTTGCCAGGTCAGTTTGTTACCGGCGGCTACGCCGAGCGAACAAAAAATGAACTCTTATATAGGTCACAAATATGACACTGGCGTGAATTTTGCGCATTGACGTTGCCTTCTTTTCGCGGTATTCGTAACCCGTGGCTGCACAATTTGCGACCACTGTTTTCTTTTCCACCAGATCAAAGAATGAGGGAAACGAGGCATGAAGAGACAAAAACGAGATCGCCTGGAACGGGCACACCAACGCGGATATCAGGCGGGTATCGCGGGAAGATCGAAAGAAATGTGTCCATACCAGAGCCTGAATCAACGCTCATGGTGGCTGGGAGGCTGGCGAGAAGCCATGGAGGACAGGGTACTAACGGCCTGACACTGTCTCTTTAAAAAAGAAGCCTCCGCATAGCGGGGGCTTCGCCTTTTAATCGCTACTGAATGTTATCAGAAAGCGGAAGTATCCTGGAACAGACCCACTTTCAGATCGTTCGCGGTGTAGATCAGACGATCGTCAACCAGCACTTCACCATCCGCAAGTCCCATAATTAGACGACGGTTAACAATGCGCTTGAAGTGGATACGGTAGGTGACTTTTTTCGCGGTCGGCAGAACCTGACCGGTGAATTTCACTTCGCCAACGCCCAGCGCGCGGCCTTTGCCTTCGCCGCCCAGCCAGCCAAGATAGAACCCGACCAGCTGCCACATAGCATCCAGGCCCAGGCAGCCCGGCATCACCGGATCGCCGATAAAGTGGCAACCGAAGAACCACAGGTCAGGATTGATGTCGAGTTCTGCCTCAACATAACCTTTATCGTAGTTACCACCGGTTTCGGTCATTTTGATGACGCGGTCCATCATCAGCATGTTTGGTGCCGGTAACTGCGGGCCTTTCGCGCCGAACAGTTCACCACGACCAGAGGCAAGAAGATCTTCTTTTGTATAGGATTCGCGTTTATCTACCATGTTTTCAGTAAGCCTTATTTTAAGTTCGGGACGCAGGATAGCTAACACGTGTAAGCTGAACAAGTCCGATCAGTTAGAACTTGTCCCACCTAACCAGCGTAGCGGCCACGGAAAACGATGGCGAGTCTCTTGCTGGGTCGCCTGCGCTATCCGCTCCTGAATGGTTTGTCGCAGCGTCTGTCCTTCACCGTCCCACATCAGCTGGGTCAACATCGGCAGCGCTTCGGTAATATCGTCAATGGCCCAGATAGCAAACTGGTTGTCGGCAACGGCCTGACGTAGCTCGTGGCTCAGGCTGAGATGACGAACGTTGGCGGCAGGGATAATCACTCCCTGTTTGCCGGTTAAACCGCGCTGCTGACAGATAGTGAAGAAGCCTTCAATTTTCTCGTTCAGGCCGCCGACCGGCTGCACGCGACCAAACTGGTCGACGGAGCCGGTGATCGCGATGCTCTGATTTATCGGTACGTTGGCCAGGGCGCTGATTAAGGCGCAGAGTTCCGCCATGGAGGCGCTGTCGCCATCCACTTCACTGTAGGACTGCTCAAAGGTCAGCGAAGCAGTGAAGGGAAGCTGCTGCTCCAGCTCCAGCTCGGACATCAGAAAAGCCTGCATGATCATCATGCCTTTCGCATGAATGTTACCGCCCAGCTCGGCTTTACGTTCGACGTCGATAAATTCGCCATCGCCAATGTGCACGACGCAGCTGATGCGTGAAGGTTCACCGAACGCGCGTGGATGACCGGGGAATTCGATCACCGACAGGGCGTTGATCTGCCCGACGCATTCGCCTTCGGTTTCAATCAGGATCTGTTCCTGCAGGATTTCATCCTGCATACGCTCCGCCAGGTAGCCTTCACGCCATACCCGGCGCGCCAGCATGGTCTGCATCGCTTCGCCGGTAATCTCCTCGCCTTCGCAGAAGGCGGCAGCCTCCCGCAGCTGGCGGGTTATCCATAGCGGACTGAGCGGCAGGGTCTCCTGATCGCCGGTATAGCGCGTTCCCTCATCGATCAGCAGAGGCCAGGCATCGGCTGCCGGGCCCGGCAGCTCCAGCTGCTGCGCATTCTGCCATACCCACTGGCACCAGGCCTTTAGCGTGTCGGCGTCAGCAAACTGCAGAGTGTCTTCATACTCGCTATAGATCGCCTGCGCAGCCAGCTCCGGCTCCATTTCCTGGAAATCGGCCAGCGATTCGCGTTCGCCCACCAGGATGATTTTCAGACTCAGCGGCATAGAGGGAATGCTGACCGGCAGCGGACGCGATTCATCCATAGAAAGCCAGTCAAAGCGCTGACGAGTCACCATATTTTTCAGACGCACCCACAGCAGCGGTTGCGCCAGCAGTGTACGTAGCGAAAGCACAAGCACGCCGCCGTTGGCCTGATGGACCAGCCCAGGCTGGAGGGTGATTGCACCGTTAAACTGGCGTACGCAGCCAAACAGCTGTTCCGCTTCTACCCAATCGGCCATCACGACCGGGGCAGTGCTGGCGAAATTATCCTCAGCGCCCTGCGCCGGTGCGAGCGTCACCTGAGCGTCGGTTACCTCATAGCGGACGCCGTAAAGCGGTGCGGCAGGCTCGTGCAGAGTCCGGGTTTCAGCCGCCAGCCATTGCAGATATTCCGGCTCTTCAGGGGCTTTCACCAGCATGAAGGAGGAGACTGCCGGCGTGTACAGCAGCTGCTCAAGCCCATAGAACAAACGCGGCTGCAGATCGCCCGAGAGGGAGGGGGCCGGATGGGAAAGTTCAGCTTGAGCAAACAGCGCCTGGTAAGCTTCCAGATCAGGCGCAAGGTCGGTTCGGGTCAGTTTCGTAATGGTCAAAGTCGCTGTTTTTTAGTTAGATGTAAAGCGCGCAATTATACCTGATGCCGCGACCGAGCACACGGAGGATTATGGTTACCCTGATGATTACCCGGTCGCAGACTTCACGAATAATGATTTATATTCAGCACATCAGAAAAAAACTGATATCCTGAAATGAGTTACACGGTCACATTGAGATCGCAATGAAATATCAACAACTGGAAAATCTTGAAAGCGGCTGGAAATGGAAATATCTGGTAAAGAAGCACCGGGAAGGTGAGCTGATTACCCGCTACATTGAGGCCAGCGCTGCGCAAGCTGCGGTAGATGACTTGCTGACGCTCGAGAATGAACCTGTGCTGGTGCATGCCTGGATTGAGCAGCATATGAATCCGGCGCTGATGAACCGCATGAAGCAGACTATCCGCGCGCGACGGAAACGCCATTTTAACGCTGAGCATCAGCATACGCGTAAGAAGTCTATCGACCTTGAGTTTGTCGTTTGGCAGCGTCTTGCTGGCCTGGCGCAGCGGCGGGGCAAAACCTTGTCTGAAACCATCGTCCAGCTGATTGAAGATGCCGAGCACAAAGAGAAATATGCCAGCAAAATGTCGAGCCTGAAGCACGATCTGCAGGTACTGTTAGGGAAAGAATAGCCAGGTAGGATCGTCGACCCGCCTGCCGGTGGTTTCCCTGGCCGGGGGCTGCTTCACAGCTCTCAGCCGCTGAAGTGGGCGAGAGGGCATAAAAAAAACCCGCCGAAGCGGGTTTTTTTATCGGTTATAACTTAAGCCGCCGGCTGAGTTACAACTTCTTTGTAGCCTTTAACTTCGATCTCTACACGACGATCCGGAGCCAGGCAATCGATCAGGGCAGCGCGAGCTTTCACGTTGTCACAGGTGTTGCCAGTAACCGGGTTGGATTCACCCATGCCGCGAGCGGAGATTTTGCCAGCCGGGATGCCTTTAGCAACCAGGTAGTCAACAACGGACTGAGCACGTTTCTCAGACAGCTGCTGGTTGTAAGCTTCGGAACCGATGCGGTCGGTGTAGCCCAGAACAACAGCGGAACCGTCTTTCGGATCCATGTTGCTCAGCTGAGTGTACAGCTGATCCAGAGCCTGCTGACCTTCCGGTTTCAGGGTAGCTTTGTTGAAGTTGAACAGAACGTCAGACTTCAGGGTGAAGTGCTTGGTAGCCACTTCCGGAGCCGGAGCCGGAGCCGGAGCAACAACCGGTGCAGCATCTTCCTGACCGAAGCGGTAGGAAACGCCCAGGCTCAGCATGCCGTTATCAGGACGGGTACCCACAGTGCCCGCGTCGCCGATGTTGTTAACCCACTGATATTCCAGACGGGTAGCGATGTCACGAGTAACAGCCCACTCTACGCCGCCAGCAAATACTGGGGAAACGCCAGTGTCGTGTTCGCTACGGGAAACGCCGGTAGAAGCGTAGTTGCCTTTGGAGTCAGCGCGCCAAACCATGCCGCCCAGACGGGTGTAGATGTCCAGATCGTCAGTGATCGGGTAACCCAGTTTAGCGGTCAGCTGAACGCCCTGAGCTTTGAAAGCACCGTTGTCAACGCTGCCTTTATATGCCATACGGCCCAGCCAGTCATAACCCATTTCGAAACCGAGGTACGGGTTAACCTGGTAACCACCGAACGCACCAGCACCAAGCTGATCGTTACGGGTCGGACCGTTGTTGTTCTGGAAACCGTTACCGTAGAAACCGGTGTCGTGATACTGGGACCAACCCAGTTTACCACCTGCATACCAGGTGTTATCTTTCGGAGCGGCCTGCGCTACGGTAGCGAAGCCAGCCAGTGCCACTGCAATCGCGATAGCTGTCTTTTTCATTTTTTGCGCCTCATTATCATCCAAAATTCGCCATGAAGTTACAAAAGACCTCACGGTTAAATCCTTCACCGGGGGCGTGACTTGTTGTTAACTATGCTGATACATGCAGCGTAAGCCGATCACCCCTGGCGATGTAAAGTCTACAACTTAGTTCGAAACTTACAAGTGTGAACTCTGTCAGGCATATGAAAAAAAAGGGTTGTGTACACAATATTTAACAAATATGGTTGATTTTCGTACACGAAAAAAAGACAGAAATCCCCGTGTGGCAGGCATTCCGCGAAAAAGACCATAAAAAACGCTGTACCTTTCCCAGCGGTAAAAAAAATTCCAGGAATAATCCTAATTTCACTCAATGATACAAATTTGAGTGAATTTTTAACCCGCTGAGTTGTCTGCCGAGCGTGCCCTGATTTCGCACCGGGCGCATGATGAATCCCATCGCGGACCCTACCTGGGCAGCGTTAACGAGACGTTCGTGTTCGTCAGCGGTTAACTCCTCCGCCAGCCAGCAGATAACCACACTATAATTACCCGTGCGCAGGGCACGGATCATTGAGTCTATGGTATGGCTGGGAGAGAGCTGGCTAATTTGCATGACCTTGGACAGCGGCAGACCGGCGGACTGAACCCATTCGCGGCTGAGCTTTTGTTGCGGCGTGAGCCACAGCTGCCAGCGCGACTGTTGACCCAGCTGCTGTAATAAAGGTAGCAGCAATAACTGCGTCATCATGGGTTGATCTTCACGATAGACAATTTCACTGATCAGCCCATTGGTGTTCTGTTCGCCAGAACGATGAGCGTAGTGGCCTGCCGGAGCAGAAGCCTGTGCTGAACGGTTTGCGTGAGCTGAAGTAAACATAGTCTATCCCGCCTTTAGTTACTGTATGCATATACAGTATCTTCGCCAGGGGAAAAGATCAACCGCAATTTGCCATTTTGCTGCCGGGAATTTAATCGCTTCTCGTGGTTCCTTATCTGTCAAAAGAAGCCCCTGCATTATCCAATCCTTAACGCGCGCTAATGGTTTCATTTCTCCCTGTCGATTGCTGCAACGCTTGCGATTTTCTGAAAGCGTCTCGCAAAACCGCATTCTGGTGAAAAAGTCGGCGAAAATCATCTTGCTGCTGCCCGGGAAGTCCCTTATGTTTTCTCTTAGCGGATCCGTTAACAACTTAAGTTTAATTACATGATTAACAAAGGAATGATCATGAGAAAACTAGTTTGTCCGCGGCTCCCGCAATTTCAGGCCTGCGTCTCACCGCTGGGTCAACTGCATACTCGTCCGCTCTTTGGCGGCTACAGCCTGGCTATTGATGATACGGTGTTTGCGATGGTGGCCGAGGGAAACATTTATCTGAAGGCCTGCGAGCAGAGCGCTGCTTATCGGGTGGAACATCGTAATCCTCTGTTAACGCTGCGCCGACACGGCCGCATAGTGCCGCTGAAGTATTATCAAATTGACGACACTTTATGGCGCGATGAGCAGCAGCTTTTTCGGCTATCGTTACTGTCGTGGCAGAGTGCGCAGCGCGAAAAGAACTGCCGACGGGCGTCGGGCCGCCTGAAGGATTTACCCAATATCAGCTTTCATATGGAATTGCAGCTGATTCACGCGGGCATACCGGACGTTAGGACGTTGCGGGAAGTTGGTGCGCAGGAGGCATGGCTGAGGCTACGCGTAAATAATGCTTCTTTATCGCTGAGCGTATTGCTGGCGCTGGAGGGGGCGATTGCCGGGGTACATGCCGCCGCGCTCCCGACGCCACGGCGTCAGGAGCTTCTCGAATGGGCGGCTACCCGGTAGCGGAAAAGCCTTGTTATTCGGTTTGGGCGTGGACCCGTTGCTGCAGGCGGCAGATTTCAGGCAGCAGCGCCAGCAGCAGGCCAATCTGCTGTAAGACCAAGGGTTCCTTACTGTCCGCGCGCGGTTCCAGATGATGGATCCGGCTTTGCAGGCTGTTCAAAGCCTGTTGCACCCGCTGTTCATCCGCGGGGGTATGGTGCAAGGCGTCATCCACATAACAGACTGCATCATCCAGCAGGGCGAGGATTTCCGGCGTGGACAGTTTTTCCCGATGCGCGCCAAGAGCGGAGATATAGCTGGTGAACGTGTGGTTAAGGCATAGCAGACGAAAGGCGGTTTCTCGCTGGGTGGCATCCGCGCGTGGTTCAGTCGATAAGTTCGAGACGACGGAGGCCAGCTCAGCATCACGGTTGTAGGCGTCACGACGCGCGACACGGTAGGCCAGCCGGTTGTCGCGGCCCTGATGATACTGCTCCAGAATCGCGTCCAGATAGCGGCAGTTCGCGTTCATTGCCCGGTCCAGCACCCGCGGCAGGTTGCGGAATTTCCAGTCCGGCCAGATGAAGCTGACCGCTGCCCAGGCGATGGCGCAGCCGATCAGCGTATCAATGATACGCGGCAGCGCGACTTCAAAGCCCTCGCCAAGCAGGTTAAAGCACAGCAGCACCAGCAGCGTAATAAACATCGTGGCATGGGCGTACTGCACGTTACGGAAGGCAAAAAACAGCACGCCGGTCAGGACGATCAACAGCAGTTGCCCTTCAACAGAGGGAACCAGCAGCAGGACCGGCAGGCCGATCGCCACCCCAACCAGCGTGCCGATAATCCTTAGCGCCAGGCGATGGCGGGTGGCGTTATAGTTCGGCTGACAGACGAACAGGCTGGTTAGCAGGATCCAGTAGCCATGCTGGAGCCCGGTAAACTGGATAAAGGCATAGCCGGCGCAGAGCACCAACGACATACGTACTGCGTGGCGGAAAAGGGCCGACTCTGGCGACATATTGCGCTGCAGGCGCAGCCAGATATCGCTCAGACCGCCAAGTCTGTCGTCGGCCAGCAGCGTCTCGGTATTACTCCCGGCAGGCGCGGTGGTTTGCACTGATTCAATGGTGGCCAGCTGAGCATCGATAGCGCGCAGGTTATTCAGTAAATACCCGAGGGCGTTGAGCTGCTCGTCGGATGCGCCGCCGGCGCGCACGCGCTCAAGTGCCGCATCGAGATGCATGAACGCCCGTTCAAAATGGGCATCATGCTGATAGGGTTCGCGTAACAGAATCGCCCGCGCCAGCTTCTGGCAGGCCTGCGCCTGCATCGAAAGCATTCGCTGGAAACGGAACATCACATCGCTATAGCGAAATTGATCGCGTAGGGTTTGATACTGAATATGCGATGAGCTGGCGCGTTCATGAATATCCTGGGCCACAAAGTAGTACTGCAGGGTGCGGCGGGTTCCGCGCTGGCCCCGATCGCCTCGCAGTCGGGTTAGCAGCGAGACCTTGGTTTGGTTAAGCGTAGCTACCAGCTGGCCATTAGCGAGCGCCAGATCGTACAGCGGCGCCTGGCTCTCATCCTCAAGGTCAGGATCAAACAGCCGGGATTTGAGCTCAAGATAGCGGGCCAGCTGCTCATAGCTACGCGCCAGGTTGTCCTGCAATGGACGAATCGGAAAGATCAGGTGCCCGGACAGCGTCAGCAGGTTGTACCACACTGCCCCCGCCAGCAGGAACAACGGCTGCAGATACCAATGATCGTACAGCGTGACGCCGAGCATGGTGTAGATGGCGATAAGCAGGGCGCCGAAGGCAATGGTCGCATAGCGCTGACCGAGGCCGCCAAGCAAAATAAAGCCGATGGTAGACACGGTTAAACCAAGGGCAAACAGCGGCGGCCACGGAAACAGCAGCTCCACGGAGGCGGAGGCGATAAAAAAGCAAACCAGAGTAATGGCAAGATTACGCAGACGGCCAGCCAGACGGTCGTCAAGGTCGGTCAGAGCCGCAGCCACGACGCCGAGGGTGAGGGGGATGGTCAGTTTGACTTCGCCGATCCACCAGGGTAACAGCGTTGTGCCGCAGAGCGCGATAAAAATTCGTACGTTATAAAGCCAGGCGCTGTTCCAGGTGTAGCGGCGTAGCAGGGGGCTAATCATGTCCGTGTTCCGTTCGGTTACTGAAAGCGACGACGCGCATTGGCTTCACGCGCAGCACGCGCGGTTTCCACAGAAACGACCCGGCGACCCACCGGCCAGAGGGCGATGGCGGCGATTTTGAAATTCGCGATCCCCACCGGGATGCCTATGATAGTCAGGCACTGAGCTATACCGCTGAAAATGTGCATCAGGCAGAGCCACCAGCCGAAAAAAATGAACCACAGAATGTTCAGAACGGTACCGCCGGCGTTCAGTAGACCGTTTTTGCGCCCCGGCTCGAGCTCGTCAACATGAATCGCCTCGTTACCGTAGGGAAATAACGAAAGGCGAGTGATTTCCCAGCAGGAACGAGTCAGCGGCAGCGTGACAATCAGAATGATGCTGACCAGGGTGGCGAGTAGCCAGCCTAGAGTGGTGGCGAAACCGCCAAGGATAAAGTTCAAAATATTCAGAATGGTACGCATAAAGCCTCGGTTTTGCCCGGTGGATAATAAGACCTGATGATTGTAACGTTTTTTTGCGCTGGAGCACCTGGTCCGGGGCGGTTAAACTGAAAAACAATCCACCCTGATTGAAAATCGACATTATATGGAACTTAAAGCGACAACATTGGGCAAACGCATGGCTCAGCACCCTTATGATCGGGTGCAGCTACTGAACGCCGGGGTAAAAGTTTCCGGCGATCGTCATGAGTATCTTATCCCTTTCAATCAGTTATTGTCAGTGCATTGTAAGCGCGGTCTGGTCTGGGGCGAACTGGAGTTTGTGCTACCGGACGGGAAAGTCGTGCGTTTGCACGGTACCGAGTGGAGCGAAACGCAGCGCTTTTATCATCATTTACATACGCTCTGGCAGCAGTGGAGCACGGAGATGAGCGATATCGCCGCCGGCGTGCTGAAGCAGCAGCTGGCGACGATCGAGCACACTCGCGCAGAAGGCAAGTGGCTAACCCGTCAGCAGGTGGCGGATGTTCAGGATAATATACGCCATGCGTTGACTGGTTTGCCGATGCCCACCAGTCGGCTTGATGCCTTTGATAACTGCCGGGAGCTGTGGCGGGAGTGTCAGCGCTGGTTAGGCGATATTGAAGCGACGCGTCTGGCCCATAACCAGGCCTTTACCGAGGCGATGCTGGAGCAATATCGCGAATTTTTTGATAGCGTTGAGTCGTCCCCGCTCAATGCGTCACAAGCGCGTGCGGTAGTGAACGGCGAGCGCTCCCTGCTGGTGCTGGCGGGAGCGGGCAGCGGTAAAACCTCGGTGCTGGTGGCGCGAGCGGGCTGGCTGCTGGCGCGGGGAGAAGCCGCGGCAGATCAAATTTTGCTGCTGGCATTCGGCCGCCAGGCGGCGCAGGAAATGGATGAGCGGATCCGCGAGCGTCTGGCATCAGATGATATTACCGCGCGTACTTTCCATTCGCTGGCGTTGCATATTATTCAGCAGGGCAGCAAAAAAGTGCCCACTATCAGTAAGCTGGAAAGCGATACTGCGGCCCGCCACGCATTGCTGCTGAAAAGCTGGCAAAAGCAGTGCCAGGAGAAAAAAGCGCAGGCGAAAGGTTGGCGCCTGTGGCTGGAAGAAGAGATGGGCTGGCAACTGCCGGAGGGGGACTTCTGGCAGGACAAAAAGGTGCAGCGGCGGATGGCCAGCCGGCTTGACCGCTGGGTGAGCCTGATGCGCATGCACGGCGGCTCCCAGGCGGAGATGATTGCCGGGGCGCCGGAAGCGGTACGCGACCTGTTCAGTAAACGGGTGAAGCTGATGTCGCCTCTGATGAAAGACTGGAAAGCGGCGCTCAAGGCCGAGAATGCGGTCGATTTTTCCGGCCTGATCCATCAGGCGGTCAATATTCTCGATAAAGGCCGCTTCGTCAGCCCATGGAAACACATTCTAGTGGATGAATTTCAAGATATTTCGCCGCAGCGAGCCTCGCTGTTGGCCGCGTTACGCCGGCAGAATAGCCAAACCACGCTCTTTGCCGTCGGGGATGACTGGCAGGCGATCTACCGGTTCAGCGGGGCGCAGCTTTCTCTGACCACCGCATTCAACCACTACTTTGGCGAAGGGGATTGCTGTGCGCTGGATACCACCTATCGCTTTAACGGGCGTATCGGCGAAATAGCCAATGGCTTTATCCAGCAAAATCCGCATCAGTTAAGCAAACCGCTGAACAGCCTTATGGCAGGTGATAAAAAGGCCGTCACGCTGTTAGCCGACGACAAGCTGGACGATCTTCTGGATAAGCTGAGCGGTTACGTTAAGCCCGAGCAGCGCATCCTGCTGCTTGCCCGTTATCACCATCTGAAGCCTGAGGCGCTCAACAAAGCGGCGACGCGCTGGCCGCACCTGCAGCTTGATTTTATGACGATTCATGCCAGCAAAGGTCAGCAGGCTGACTTTGTCATTGTGTTGGGACTGCAGGAGGGGGAGGATGCGTTTCCGGCCCCGGCGCGCGAGTCGATTATGGAGCAGGCGCTCCTGCCGCAGCCGGAAGATTTTCCGGATGCGGAGGAGCGTAGACTGTTGTACGTGGCGCTCACCCGCGCTCGTCACCGGGTATGGCTGTTATTTAACAAGGCGCAACCTTCGCCGTTTGTCGAGATCCTGCAGGCGCTGGATGTGCCCGTGGCCAGGAAGCCGTAATCGCGGCTCGATTATTTCAGGCGCTCGGCAAGATAGCGTGGATAATCCGGGATCAGAATATCGAGCGGTTGACCGAAGTGCGGCGACTGGATAATAAAGTCAGCGGTGGAGACGTTAGTGGCGACCGGAATGTTCCAGACGGTGGCCAGGCGCAGCAACGCTTTGACATCCGGGTCGTGGGGAACGGCGTTCAGCGGATCCCAGAAGAAGATCAGCACGTCGATTTTGCCTTCTGAAATGAGGGCACCCACCTGCTGGTCGCCGCCCATCGGACCGCTCAGCATGGCATTAACCTCCAGGCCGGTAGCCCGGGAGACGAGATTACCGGTAGTGCCGGTAGCATACAAAATATGTTGCGCCAGCAGCGCCTGATGGCGAGCAACCCATTTCATCAGCATATCTTTGCAGTGATCGTGAGCCACCAGCGCGATATGTTTTTGCGCAGGCAGGGTACGTGTTGTCAGTTCCATATTTTCATTCCACATTTTGACCTGCAAACAGATTACTGAATGTGGCTGTCGCTGCAAGCATCGGGGATGAAAATTTTGCTGAATCTGTGGGTTAGGCTGGATGGCCCCCTGCTGCGGATTAGCATACACTTAAGTGAAATAGCAGGAGGAAACCATGAAAGAGAATGATATTGCTGGCATCCTGACCTCGACACGGACGATTGCGCTGGTCGGAGCCAGCGACAAGCCTGACCGTCCGAGCTACCGGGTCATGAAGTATCTGCTGGATCAGGGGTATCACGTTATCCCGGTTTCGCCGAAGGTGGCGGGCAAGACGCTGCTGGGACAACAGGGGTATGCGACGCTCGCCGACGTTCCGGAAAAGGTCGACATGGTTGATGTCTTCCGTAATTCAGAAGCGGCGTGGGGCGTAGCGCAGGAGGCGATAGCCATCGGCGCGAAAACGCTATGGCTGCAGCTGGGGGTGATCAATGAGCAGGCTGCGGTGCTGGCCAGGGAAGCCGGATTGAGCGTAGTGATGGATCGCTGCCCGGCCATTGAACTACCGCGACTAGGGTTGGCGAAATAAAATAAAACCCCGCGTTAGCGGGGTTTTATTTTAGTTGCGAAGGCGCGGAGCCTGCAGCTGCTGACGAATCGTTTTGGCCAGTTCGTCAAGGGACGGCTGTTCCGGGTGTTCGTCGCGGGTTTCGCTGCTCAGTTGCGCTTCTGCCAGATAGGTGTGAATCGGCTGGCCATCATCATCTTCCATCACCACATGGTACCAGGGCGCCGCGCGCAGTTCGTCATTGGCGGCAATTTCATCCTCTTCCGGCTCCGCGAGCGAATACTCGGGATCGACATCGACGATGACGCCCAGGTAGCCCAAGAGCGTATGGCGGACCTGTTGGCCGATACCGAATTTGCTGGCTATCATAGGCACCTCCTGGGAAACATGAATACTCCCTATATGAGGCTCATGTTTCGTTTTTCAAGTTACATGACGCGACAGGCAAACCCCTTCAGATACAGCCCTTCCGGGTAGGTTGCGATCACCGGGTGGTCGGCAGCCTGACGGAACTGTTCTATAAATTGTACATCACGCCCGGCATCAATTGCGGCATCGGCGATGATTTTCTGAAATAAATCGGTGGTCATCAGCCCGGAGCAGGAGAATGTCAGCAGCACGCCGCCGGGGTTCAGCAGCTGGATCGCCAGCATATTGATATCTTTATAGCCGCGGCAGGCGCCCATCAGCTGGCTTTTATTTTCCACGAACTTCGGCGGATCCATCACGATCACGTCGAATTTCTCTCCCTGATCGCGGTATTTACGCAGCAGTTTGAACACGTCGTCGCGCACAAACTCCGCTTTGGACAGATCCAGTCCGTTGATCTCCACGTTCTGGCGGGCAACGTCGAGCGCCTCCTGAGAGGTATCCACGCTGGTGACCTGGCGGCAGCCGCCCATCAGCGCCGACACCGCAAAGCCGCCGGTGTAGGAGAAGCAGTTCAGCACCCGTTTATCCGCGACATAGCGGCGGGTGGCCAGGCGGCTGTCGCGCTGGTCGAGGTAGTAGCCGGTCTTGTGCCCGCCCTGGATATCGACTAACAGCTTCATGCCGTGCTCGGTGATCGGCAGCAGCGCCGGGGGCAGTTCGCCCACCACTGGCCCCTGGGCCAGCTCCAGTCCCTCTTTTTTACGCACGGCGACATCGCTGCGATCGTAAATGGCGCAGTCCGGGAACAGGTTCTGCAGGGCGCTGATGATGGCGGCGCGCTGGTATTCGGCGCCTGCGCTGAGCAGTTGCAGCACGAAAAAGTTGCCAAAGCGGTCGATAGTGACGCCCGGCAGGCCATCGGACTCGCCGGCGATCAGGCGGTAGCTGTCGAGGCCATCGCGCTCGGCCAGCCAGGCACGCCAGGTTTGCGCCTGCTGCAGACGGCGTTCAAAGAAGGCGCTATCGATGGCTTCATTGCGGTCGAAGGTCCACACGCGGGCGCGGATCTGCGACGACGGCGAGTAAGCGCCGCGGGCCAGCCATTTTCCCTGATGGTCAACGATATCGATGGTTTCACCGCTGCGGGCTTTACCTTCCATGCGGGCGACGCCGCCGGAGAATATCCACGGATGGCGACGCAGCAGGGATTTCTCGCGTCCTTTGGCTAACACTAAGCGGGGGAATAGGGAATCTGTCATGGGGCTACCTTTAAGCAACGGGAATGTCGGCACCGAAAAATGGCGCGTAGATTAGCACACCTGGCGCACGCAAGCATCTTTCGCCCGGCAGGCACAGGTGAGCGTTTCGGCACAAAATGCAGGCGCTTCGGCACATTCAGCTGGTGCGGACTCTCATACCCTGTTTTCTCACCCCAACGAGGAGCAGACGATGAAAACAGGTATCCGCATGGCTGTGGCGATGGTAGCGGCTGTGAGCAGCGGCGCGATGGCCGCGCCGTTTAGCGTAAGCAGCAATGATATGCGTGACGGGCAGCCGCTGGCCCAGCAGCACTGGTTTGCCGGTTTCGGCTGTACCGGAGGCAATGTCTCTCCGCAGCTGGCATGGAAAAACGCCCCGGCGGGCACGCGCAGCTTTGCGGTCACCGTCCGGGATCCCGATGCGCCTACCGGCAGCGGCTGGTGGCACTGGACGGTGGTCAATATCGCCAGCAGCGTCTTTTCGCTGCCCGCTGGCGCGGGAGATAAAAACAGCGCTACACTGCCGGGCGGAGCGGTCCAGGGCCGCAACGATTTTGGCTTTGCCGGCTTCGGCGGCGCCTGTCCGCCGGCGGGAGATAAACCGCACCGCTATCGCTTTACGGTATGGGCGCTGGATGTCCCCACGCTGCCGGTGGATGCCGGGGCCAGCGGGGCGCTGGTCGGCTATCTGTTACATAGCCATGCTCTCGCCAGCGCACAGTTGTCGGCGATGGCCGGGCGTTAAAATAAAAGGTTGGTCTGATGGAGAGTATCCACTTTCAGCATAACGCCTTAACCGCGGCGGAGATCACCACCCGACGGCTATGCAGACTGCATCGCGTGCGGCTGTTCTCCCCGGCGCTCTGTCGGGTGAAACGCGGCAGCAAAGTGATTGTGCAAGGGGAGAGCCGGGTGCTGGCGACTCCGCAACAGCTGATTGTTTTGCCAGCTGATGTGGAACTGGAGGTGATTAACCAGCCGGAGAATGGCCTCTTTTGCTCCGATCTGCTATCGCTGACGCCCGAGCTGCTGACGAGGTTTAAGACTCGTTATCTCAGCGAATCACCGCCAGGACGCCTGACCTCGCTCTGCGCACCGGTGACGACAGAGCTGGCGTTTATGTGGCAAAGCGTTCTGCAGGCGGTGCGGGAGGGATTGTCCGTCGCGCTGCAGCAGCACCAGACCATGGGGCTGCTGCTGGCCCTGTATGAGGCTGGCTATGCGGGCCCGCTGCTCGTCGAGCGGCAGCAGGATCTGTCGGCGCAGGTGCGGCAGCTGATTATGCTGTCGCCGGCGCAGGCATGGAGCGTGTCGCGGGTGGCGAAAATGCTCTTTCTCGGCGAGTCCACGCTGCGCCGTCGGCTGCAGCAGGAATCGCAGAGTTTTCGCCAGATCGTCGAGGAGGTGCGGATGGCCCACGCCCTGGGGCAGCTGCAGACCACCTCGCGGCCAATAGGCGAAATTGCGCAGAACAGCGGATATCAGTCGGGATCGCGCTTTACCGCGCGCTTCCGTCAGCATTATGGTTTACTGCCGAAGCATGTACGCTGAGCGAATTTGCTATCCTCAGCGTATAGCGTGAGCGAAAAGGAGATGATTATGGCCAGTATCTGCACAATGGCATGGGTATATATAGTACTATTAATACAAACATAGTACTTGGAGTAACTCATGGTTAAGGCATACATATACACTCGCGTATCATCATTGCAACAAAGCGATGGTTTTGGGATTGAGCGGCAAGTCCATACTCTTATGGATTTTCTTGAAGATGCGGAGTTGCCCAAGGAGTTGGGATATCAGTTAGATCCCCATGATTATGAGGTTTTAGAACAGGACGCCGGTTTGAGTGGCTTTAAAGGGCACAACTTTACTAAGGGATCTATTGGTAAGTTTAAGAATCGTGTAGCAAGCGGTGAAATTACTTCTGGATGCTTACTAATCGAGAGTGTGGATAGGTTCAGTCGCAAGCAAGGGTATGATGCAATTGATGAATTTACGTTTCTAATCAAGCGTAACATTGACATTATTGAAGTAGAGACAGGCCAAATATTTAGCTACAAGCTGGATCATAAACTAACACAGTTATCTACAAGCATTGAACGTGCTTACCAAGAAAGTAAACGCAAATCACGAATGGCAGTGAAATCTTGGGCCAACATAAAACGGAAAGCAGTAGAAGAGGGGATTGCTATAAGCCGTAATGTCCCATATTGGCTAGAAGTTAAAAACAACGAATATTTAACACGTACAGAACATGTCAATAAAATAAAACGTGTATTTGATATGTATATTAATGGTGTTGGTGTGACGTCAATTGTACGAGAGTTGAATAAAGAGGGAGGTAAGCATGACGGAGGCGTATATAGTACTAATTTTATAAATATGATGCTACGAGATAGGCGGTTACTTGGGTGGCAACGTGGAAAGAAAAAAGCAAACGAAACACAGGAAGGAAGAGAAAAAAGGGCGATAAAAATATACCCAGTTATAATTGGAACTGATATATTTGACTTAGTGCAAAGAAAAATTGATGCAAATAAAGTAACCAAAAGTGTTAGAACTTCATCAAAACAAAAATCATTATTTAATGGATTGGTTCGTTGTGAAATATGTGGGGAAGCATTAGTTGGTCACTTTTCTGAAAGAGGTAATTATTTACGTTGTATAGGTAAACGTTCAAAAGTTGGTTCATGTGATAGTCGTTTGATTAAGTACTCAACATTTGAAGAGTCAATGCTTGTTAATTTAAAAGGTATTGATTTTAAAGAAATATATACTAATAAAAATGTAAGTGATGATCATGTAAACAATCTAAGAAATGAACTGGCAGTAGTAAATGCTGAATATGATGAAATTGAAGGGCTACTGAATACATCTGGTAGTACTATTGAGATAGTAGCATTATCCAAGGCATTAAGAGAGAAGAACAAAGATAAAGATAAGCTACAATCAGAACTCACAACATTAACTAATAATAATGTTATTGAAGATGTTGAAATTGATGTTAGTAAATTAACAAATCAAAATAATGTTGAGTTACGTGAGAAATATAACATATATTTAAGGAAGGTAATTAAAGAAATTAGAGTTAAACGAGTTGATGATATTTTATATGTGATGGTGCAGTACTTCACGGATGTAATTTCACATTTGTTTATCATAGATGGTAAGGATGGTACATTACTTTCCCGTTCACATATATCTAATGATTTAGTATTCGAATCAGACATGATGACCATAGATATGCTTAAAGGTGAATGGGAGCTCAAGAAAAATAATATGAGTCAATGGGATGAGCTTGCATTGGATATATGGCAGTCAGTAGTTGAAAGTGCGGTCAAATCAATCAAATAGTTGCTCTTTTTAAGATATTTGATAAATATTTTGATAAGAAGTACAAGGAGGTACACATGTTTGATTGGATTGCTACGGCGTTAGTACTATCAGTTGGTTTTTTAGTTATGGTTACTGGTTTGATTGAGTACGTTTTCATTGGGTTTATGATTTATCTATTCATATCAGTAATTGCAAACATTATTTTGTACTACTTAGGAAGTACAAAATGATAAATGTTTTTGTACTATTTAGAAAGTACGGTTTGTAAAGATTAAATTCTCTACCATATATGTTTTATGAATGCAAGAAAAAAGATTTAGATTCCTTGAATTTTAACTTTTCAGTCGTTAGTATGTGTTCTCAACATGAGGAATAAAAAAAGAAATCATAAAACTTGTACTAGCTAACAAGCACGTAGATAGTACTTGAAATACAGGTTTTTTGAATCAAAGTAATTTCAGTATGTCAAGTAATAATTTAACGCATCCTTGGTTAGATGAGCCTAGTGCATTAACGTATAGAGATTAAGCAGATCAAAGGAGACCGCATCATGAGATAACTTTTAATCTAGCCAAAAGGGGGTCTTATGACCGTATCAAAACGTGGCCTTGTGCCAAAAGCAATCAAAGAAGCAGTACAAGAACAGTTCAGTCATATGGGGGAAAACTACACAACACTAACAAAAAGTGTGAAAAAGGATAGCATCACGTCCTTTAGCGTTTTTCGTGAGTTGTCAAATGAACCAGAACCTATTATCTACACATTTACACTACATGGTGATGAAATCCGTTATATAAGTTGTGATCTGAACTCGTGTGAAGCAACACAATCATCATTACCGAACTCAGGGGATGCATTTTTTCAGTTCATGTTTACATGCGATCTACCATTGGAGTTTGAAGCATTTACAGAAATTTTTAATCTAATCACTGCACATGGATTAGACGTTACAGCTTTCTATAAATAAGAAGAATATGATATCTCCCTATATTCTTGCTAGTAACTATAAATATTACTACAAGAATGGGAGATTTTATAATGAATGTAATTCTAGAAACGCTAGCAATCGTAATATTTGTATTTGTACTATTCCCATTGTGAGTAGTACTGTACATCTTTTTTATGTTTTTAACAGTATTAGCACTACCTTGGAAGATTCCAGCTATAAATAAAATGGTTATAAAGTTTTTGGAACGGAAAAAATAATTACGGTATAATAATAGTATAGGTGATCCCTACCTCAACGTGACAGATATAACTCTAATCAAAGATACCCCTTGTGAGATTGGGCATTTTTTCGTGTAAATAAAAATTAAAAAAGTTAAACAAAAGGAATTTTATGAAAGAAAATAAAAATGTTAGTGTTGGTGTGCGTTTAACAACGGCACAAGAAGAAATACTTCAATCAATAGTCGAATCTGGTAAAGCGAAAACAATTAGCTCTGCCATTCAGTACCTAATACAGCAATATGCGATATTAGGTAAGTAAGGTTTAGTACTTCACTCTAGCACAAAGTACATAACATGAGTATGCACGGATTGCATTACTCCTATTATCAGGGAAGATTACAATGGAAAAGTATAATGATCTAAAAAACAATAAAGGTATTTATCACAGTGAAGCACTAGTAGCATGGCATAACATGCACTATAGAGTTAGTAATATTCTAAGCTATGGTAATGTAACAATATGCTCTGAATGGTACACATTTAGTAATTTTTATAAATGGTTTAGTACTAATTATGTAGAAAATTGGCATTTAGATAAAGACATAAAAGGAGGCAGCGAATACAGCCCACAGCATTGTGTATTCGTACCTACAGAAGTAAATCAGTTATTTCGTAATGTCAGTACGACTTATGCTAAAGGTGTGGCAAAAAATAATGATGGTTATCAGGCCCAAATTACAATCAATGGGGTAAAAAAAAAATTAGGTACTTACAAAACAATTGAGGAAGCAACCGAGGCATATCAAGTTGCCCGTGCTGAAAGATTGAATGAACTTACTATTCAGTATCCAACACTAGCAAATATTATTAACTAATAAAAATGGCCTGAGTGCTGGAAACACTACAGGCCAATAAATAAACATCTTTTACAGGAGTATTTATCATGGCAAGAAAAGCAATCAACCATGACAATCTACGTGTACGGAACGAATTAGATAAAATCTCATTAACCGTACTATGTTCAGAAGCAAAAACAGTAATGCGTAAACTCATTCAAGATAGTACTTTTTTAGGTATAAACAGAGTACCAGAAGATGATGTATACTACATCGTACAAAATGCCACGGAAATTAGTGAAGAATCAGTACTATTACATCTAAAGTTATACCGCCAAATAAAAGGTAAGGACTATCCAGAAGGGAAATCCTCAGCAGAAAAGTATAAGCGTATCTGTACTGAAGTATCTAAGGCATTTGAAGAGATTTTAAATGATGGTACTACCATGAATGGTTTACGTAAGTATGTGAAGAAAAATCCACTTACCGAAGACCAAGTAAAGGCAGTACAGGCACTATTAGAACAGGGTGTAGATGCACAATCGGTTATTGATTTGTTGGCGAAAATGAAATGATAACCGTATTGAATAGTTACGGTAATAAGAGGGTTGATTGTAACTTATTGATTTATTTTATATTAATAACCGTAACTATAACCGTATTGAAAATGGTCCCAATACGGTTATTACGGTTATTAATGCATAGATATGCATTTTAAGTGATTAATTTTGCAGTTTTATGTGCGTTTTATTCATAAAAATGAATAACCGTAACTTAATATAATATAACCCATACCCATTAACTTTAAAGTAAATGACTTACTGACTATTCAGTCTCAGAGAGCCTAACTCACGTTGCTGTTAGTCTCTATAAAACTCAATTGTTAGATCAGAACTTGCGTTTTTTCGGCAGTAAACTACCTCAAAACTCGCCCCGTTCCTTGCTCGCTTTCGCTCAAACAAAAAAAGTACTACTACAAGTAACAACCCCCACAAAGTACTTTGGTCTGCCGTCTCTTTGAGTAACTACGCGGTCGTAAACTCCCTTGTCGGGTCGTTCGCTGTCGAAGCTCACTAAAGTACTGGATCTAAATCAAAACCAACGATTCACTACTGAGAAGTAACACGCAGTTCAAAGGATTTGATACCGCATTGTCCAGACATAGAAGACTTGGTAAGTAGGTACTCAAAGAGTAGACCATCGAGTCACCCCCGCAAACTCACATCATGTAACTCCCCCCTTGATAGGGCATACATCTAGCCACATAAAGTACTGGATCAGTAGCTACATTTTTATGTAAAAAGAAATACTACAGAGGGAGATGGGCATCAATGAACAGAAAACAATTTATCCAGTCGCACGGGGCTACTTGCAGCAACTGGACTTGGAGTTGGTCATTTGTTAATCATGAAAAAAAGATGGTGATATTCGGGGCGTGGGATGTTGAGGTCGAGCAGGAACGTTCCGTGATTCTTAGAGAGAGTTGGGAGTTCAACTCAAAAAATAGAAAGCAACCTGGCTACACTCAGGCACTTGAGCATATTAACTTAGCACATGAAGGTTATGAACTTTACACTTTTAGTATGGTCTTCGCTGAACATCCAGAAAATCCAGAAGTAGCTGTGATAAGGGATTTTGAGCGGAAACTTAATAAATGCTATCTGAGAAAAGAAGGTAATGTCTGGTACGCAGACTTCTTACCTAACCCTTACCCAGATGAAATTCCTGCACCTGAGAGCTACACCGAGGGTGCAAAGAAATTGGTAACAGTGAATTCTTATGAACGTGATCCCAAGGCTAGACAAGCCTGTATTGACCATTACGGTACAAGCTGTAAATGCTGTGGCATCGACTTTGAGAAAGTTTACGGTGAACATGGTAAAGGCTTCATTCATGTACACCATATAAAACCATTACATGAAATTGGTGAGGAATATGAAGTTAATCCCATTACTGACATGATTCCACTATGTCCAAACTGTCATGCAATGGTACATCGCGGTAGTAAAGTACTGAGTATTGAAAAACTAAAAAGTTTATTAACTAAATGCTAAGACTTATGTTTAAAAATTAAAATTAGGATGATGTTTAGGGGGGCACTTGTAGATTTAATGATCTTAATAAATATATTTACAAGTGAGAGAGTATGTTTAATATCTTTAGAATTTTATCCCATCATTTAAAGTACTTTTAACAATAAATATAATTATGTAATGAAAAGGAGGAAATATGATTACACTACAACAATATGATAATGGTTACTATGCACTATACGTAGATGATAAGGTAAGGATTGAAACACCATATCTATTTGAAACACTTGATGAGATTGAACTTATCATTGAGACTCGTGCTTTCAAAAAGCGTGAGATTGAATGGCATATCGAATCTATTCCTCTAGAAGAACAGTACTATCATGAAATTGATAGTTTACGAAATGTGATATTAACGGCTTTATCCACTTGACATCGTTAATGTTATCCGGGAATGTATGTTAAACATCAAAACTTATGGACGAACTGATGAATAAAATTCATATCACCCTGATAACTATTACTTCATTGTATGCAAGTTTAAGTAATGCGGTTTCCTTTGATTGTACTAAGGCAAAAGGTTATGTTGAGTTAACTATATGCACTACGCCAGAGCTTTCATCTTTAGATGAAAAATTGAATTCAGTTTACAAAAATGCACTCCAGCAAAGCAAAGAAACCAACAATGCTCTCAAGAAGGCCCAGATCTCATGGCTAAGAGATATAAGGAACAAAGCCACAAGTGCGAGTGAGTTAAAAACAGCATACACTACCAGAATTGAAGATCTTAAAATGGTAGTTGAGCCTAGAAATGAAAAGCATACTGTTATGCAACCACAACCACAACCACAACCACAACCACAACCACAACCACAACCACAACCACAAATAATAAACAATGGAATTTATAAGTGTGATAAATTTGAGGCAACAACCCAAACAAGGCAGGGTACAAAGTATAACTCAGGATATTATTCAGATAATAATACCAGTATAACGTATCATATAAATGATGATAAAATAACAGTGCGTTTAGTAATGCATGAAGGTACTGCAAGTGATGAGGTCGCTGCTTATAATAGTACATCTGTTGATGGTTCTCGCAAGTATGAAAACTCAAGCAGTAACTATTATGTATATAAACTAAATGATGAAGCTATTAAGGTGGTGAACACTGATTTCAACATGAATGGGACAATTACACAAATATGTAAAAAGTGACATAATTGAAATGAATGTCGTGAGGGTTATATTAATATGTATACATATAATTTAGTGAAGAATAAATATAACTTGATAGAAATCGAGCTATATAATGAAAAAGCTAAGGGTATGCCAGTCGTTATAGCTCCAGGTTTTCTGACATATAATGATAAGTCATGGGCTATAAAATTAAGCAAAGTAATAAAATCTCCAATTATATTTGTAAATTGGCAATCATCAAACTCAAATGAACTCTTAAAAAAATCAATCATACCTATAGTGAGTGGATTGGCAATGCCACAACTCTCAGTAAACATACCAATAAATGTAATAATGATGATAAAAAAAGTGTGGGATGAATGCTCACAAGACTCTTATCATGCTGGAGATCGGTTGGCATGTTTTCTGAATGATGTATGGGATGAGGATGATCGTGCAATTTTTTTAGGACATTCACTTGGAGTAAGGATAATAACAGGGGCAATGTCAAGACTGAATAACAAAAATATATGTTCATCAGTATCAATTGCTGGTGCAATGCCAAGAGAATATTATGAAATTAATCTAAAACTTTGCAAGGATTATAAAAGTATAGAACATATAAATATCTATAACGATAAGGACCGTGTTTTGCAACTTTTATATAAACTCGGTGAGTGGGAGTTTAAAAATAAACCTATAGGGTTGTCAGAGTCCAGCCTCGGAAATGTTAAAAACATAAACTTAAATTTAGGTCATTTATCATGTTTTTCAAATGAAAATTTCATTAGATTTATTTCAGGGTATTATATGCAGAAAAGAGCAGAATATTACGCAAGTAATAAAATCTAATCATAGTAAACATTATTTATCTATGCGGTGTTTTAATTTTGGCTTATAGTATATAAAATTATCGATTGGGAGATTGTCCGAATATATTCTATTGATAAAATTAGATATTTCTATGTTCAGATTAATCACATCATTTCTAATTACCACTATTTCTTTAATTGTGGCATCGATGACTGATGCATCAGCTTTTTGGAGCATGCTAACTTCACCACTAGCCAGAATTAGTTGCACATTACTATTGTTGTATTTTTCAGCCGCATCTTTTAAAAAATTAATAATATCTAAAGTGTACTGGGATTCGGTGTAATTGGTGCGTGATATGGCTTTAAGTTGATTTATTATTGAGTATGATAGATCATGATATTGTGCAAGAGTAATATCTATTTCATCAATTATAGTATCAAAGCTATTATTATATTGATTTCTACGTTCCGCAACACGCACAAGATTACTACATAGCATTGCAATTTTTGTTTTTAAATACAAACTTGATGAGCGAACTTTTCTCAGGTCTTTGAAAACAGAATCCTCAATGATGGTATGAGCTATATCATAGTGCTTCTGTGCAATCCAGTCAGGAGCATTCCGCAATGCAACATAAGCTACAGCAAATGTACCTAATGTGCTCAAGGCACTAATCCAATCAGCAATGGTGCCAAATTCCATAGTGTTCATTCCATAAGTAAAAACTTTAAAAAAAGTCATTATAGCTACAATCAATAGTGATGTAACAGTACAAAGTAGTATTTTGTTCCAGCGTTTCATGCTTGTTCACATTTGTAGAAGAGTTAATTATAATACCGCAGTACTCACACTCTCGCAATGGGTCGGTTTGTTAATAGTGGGTGAGGGTGTGAGTACATCAGTATGTGTATGAGAGTCTTTATATACAATAACTATAAAGATATAAATGAACCATTCCATCTGGTTCGAATTATATAGCTTGTAATCTGTACAGTTCGTATACCCTTACCCTTACCCTTACCCTTACCCTTACCCTTACCCTTACCCTTACCCTT